>ERZ827440.2760-NODE-2760-length-14619-cov-4.116726_pt1 | contig 14619 bp, 19 predicted proteins | sample MGYA00519774_ERZ827440 | MGnify/ENA primary metagenome ERZ827440 (study PRJEB31778, sample SAMEA3449302) | human gut metagenome | biome: human gut; feature: human-associated habitat; material: faeces | place: United Kingdom | collected 2010/2012 ... | reverse complement strand
TAAAAAAGAGTTAAGAGAATCTGGAATTAAGGAAGGTCAGAGGGAAGAAAAGATTGAGATAGCTAAGAATATGTTATCAAAAAATATGGACATTAAACTTATATCAGAAATTACAGGTTTAATGGAAGATGAAATAAAAACTTTAAATAATTAGTATATATACAAAAAAAGAAGGCATTCGGCAATGTCTTCTTTTAATTTCAGTAGGAGATTGCACCCCCTGAGGGCAATCTCCAAAAAAGAATAAAAAGGGGTTGGCTAGTGTGATACTAGCGACCAATTCGCCTAATACCGAATTGGTAGTTCATATACTAATCGAAAAGTTATATTTTGTCAATAAAAAAGTTAAAAAAAATGAAAAAAATTGTAGAATTCTAAAAATATGTAGTTTGGCTATGGTATAATAAGAAAAAAGGAGATGATATTGATGGAAGTTATAGAAATAAAAGAAGAAGAATTTACTGATAAAGTACTTAATAGTGAAAAAAAAGTATTAGTGGATTTTTTTGCTGATTGGTGTGGACCTTGTAGAATGTTAGGACCTGTTATTAGTGAAGTGGCAGAAAGTGATGATAATTATTTCTATTATAAAATAAATGTAGATAAGGCGGAAAATATTTCTAGAAAATATGGAATTATGTCAATACCAGCTTTACTTGTTTTTGAAAATGGTGAAGTAACAAAAAGTAGTTTAGGTTATAAAAATATAGAGGAAGTTAAGGAGTTTTTAGATATTTAATGTATGATATTATTATAGTTGGAGCAGGAATTGCAGGAATGACAGCTGCGATATATGCTAAAAGAGCAGGTAAAGAAGTTTTGTTACTAGACGAAGCTAGTTATGGAGGACAGATAATTAACTCTAACTCTGTTGAAAATTATCCTGGTTTTAGTTCTATTTCAGGTTATGAACTAGCTACTTCAATATTTAATCAAACACAAAATTTTGGTGTTTCATTTAAGATGGAGAGAGTTGTTAATATTACAGAATCTAGGGAAGTAATAACAAATAAAAATAAGTATCAAGCTCGAGCAATTATTATAGCATCAGGATTGAGACACAAAAGGTTAGATGTTATAGGAGAAGATAAATTTTTAGGTAAAGGTTTATCTTATTGTGCTACTTGTGATGGTAATTTTTATAAAAATCTGGATGTTTGTGTTATAGGTGGTGGGAATACAGCTTTAGAAGATGCTTTATATTTATCTAATATTTGTAATCATGTTTATTTGATTCATCGAAGAGATAAATTAAGAGGAGATAAGTACTTAATTGATCTTTTGAATAAAAAAGATAATGTTTCTTTTATTTTTGATTCTGTTGTAAAAGAAATACGTGGTGATGATAAAATAAGTTCGGTATTATTACTTAATAAAACTAATAATAAAGAAGTTTCTATAAATGTTTCTGGAGTGTTTGTAGCAGTTGGATATGAACCGAGTTCTAAAGTTTTTAATAATATTATTAACTTAGATGATGGAGGTTATATAAAATCAGATGATTGTACAACTAATGTTTCTGGGATATTTGTTGCGGGAGATGTTAGAAGCAAAAAACTTCGTCAGTTAGTTACAGCATCTAGTGATGGAGCTATTGCGGCTACTTTAGCGGTATCGTATTTAAAATAAAATTATTAGATATTTCTGATAATTTTTCTTTTTTTTGCATATGCTTTTAAGAGGTGATGTTGTGACTAATTATATAGTTAAACTTGGTGATGATATAAATACTATAGCAAAGTCTTTTGGGATTTCCTCAAGTGAAATTATTAAAGATAATGATCTAAGTTCTGATAAATTATTTATTGGACAATCTTTAAAGATTAATAATACAAATATTAAAAGTTATATAACAAAGAAATTTGATACCATTTCTTCTATTTCCTCTAAGTTTAAAATTCCTGTATCTTATCTTTTAGAGTACAATGATATATACGATTTATTTTTAGAACCTAACCAAGTAGTTAGGTTTGATTCTTATGATTTTGATAAGTTTATTACTTATACTGTATCTTCTGGTGATACTTTATTTTCGGTAGCTAAGAAGTATAATATTGATATTCAAATACTAAAACGTGATAATCATATGGTTGATAATTCCTTGATGCTTGGTCAAGTGTTACGAATTAGGATTAATAATTAGCACTCTTTATTGACAAGTGCTAATTATTGTTATATAATTATCTTGGAGAGGTGATAATTATGTATGGATATTCGCAATCAGAAGAAAATGAAAATGTATTAGAAAAATACGGTCGTGATATTACAAACGATGTAAAACAAGGTAAGATAGATCCTGTTATTGGTCGTGATGAAGAAATCCGTAGTATCACTCGTATTTTATCTAGAAAAACAAAAAATAATCCAGTTCTAATAGGAGAACCTGGAGTTGGTAAAACGGCAATAGTTGAAGGACTTGCTTTAAGAATTGTAAAAGGAGATGTTCCAACAAGCTTAAAAAATAAAATTATATGGGAACTTGATTTAGCAGCTTTAGTAGCAGGTGCTAAGTATCGAGGTGAATTTGAAGAAAGACTAAAGAAAGTTTTAGACGAAGTTAAGAAAAGTAATGGTGATATCATCATGTTTATTGATGAGATTCATATGATTGTTGGCACTGGTAGTGATAATGCTATGGATGTTTCAAATATTTTGAAACCTATGCTTGCTAGAGGTGAAATTCATGTTGTTGGTGCTACTACTTTGAATGAGTATCGTAAATATATAGAAAAAGATGGTGCTTTGGAAAGACGTTTTCAAAAAATTCAAGTTAGTGAACCCACTGTTATGGATACTATTACAATACTTAGGGGATTAAAAGAAAGATTTGAAATACATCATGGTGTAACTATTAAGGATCAAGCAATAGTTGCAGCTGCTACTTTATCTAATCGTTATATTACAGATCGTTATTTACCAGATAAAGCAATTGATTTGGTGGATGAAGCTTGTGCAACAATTCGTGTACAAATGGATTCTGTACCAACTGAACTTGATACTTTGACTAGAAAGATTATGAAGCTTCAAATTGAAGCTCAAGCTATAAAGAAAGAAAAAGATGATGTTTCTGTTAAAAGAAAAAAAGAAATTGATGATGAGTTAGTTGGTTTAAAAGAAAAAGAAAAAGAGTTAACGGAAAGTTGGAATCGTGAAAAGAGTCTAAATGAAGATATAAAAGCTATAAAACAAAAATTAGAGAAAGCTAAATTTGATTTGGAACAAGCTGAAAATGATTATGATTTAGAGAATGCTGCGATACTTCGTCATGGTACTATTCCTAAACTTGAAAAAGAACTTGAAAATTTGAGAAAGCGTTCTGAAAATAAACTTTTAAGTGATGTAGTTGAAGCTGATGATATAGCTCAAGTTATTGCAAAATGGACTAATATTCCTATCAGTAAACTTATGAGTAGTGAAAAAGAAAAGCTTCTTCACCTAGAAGAAAATATGAAGAAGAGAGTAATGGGACAGGATCAAGCTTTGAAATTAGTAAGTGAAGCTATTTTAAAGAGTAGAAGTGGTATAAAAGATCCAAATAGACCTATTGGTTCATTCTTGTTTTTAGGTCCTACTGGTGTTGGTAAAACTGAGGTTGCTAGAACACTTGCATATGAACTTTTTGATGATAGTCGTCATATGATTCGTATTGATATGAGTGAATATATGGAAAAGTTTAGTGTTTCTAGACTTATTGGATCTCCTCCAGGATATGTTGGTTATGAAGAGGGAGGTCAACTTACAGAGGCTGTAAGACGTAATCCTTATAGTATAGTTTTATTTGATGAAGTAGAAAAGGCTCATCCTGAGATATTAAATTTGCTTTTACAAATTCTAGATGATGGTAGAGTTACTGATTCTAATGGTAGATGTGTTGATTTTAAGAATACAATTATTATTATGACATCTAATGTTGGTAGTGAACATATATTAGAGGGTAAGTCAGAACTTGTTACAGCAGAACTTACTCACTACTTTAAACCAGAATTTATTAATCGTATAGATGAAGTTATAGTATTTAATGCTTTGGATAAGGATTCTATTTCTAAAATACTTGATAAAATAATTGATGATATAGAAGAAAGGTTAAATAATCTTCATTTGAAAATTACTCTTACTGATGCTGCTCGTCATAATTTAGTAGAAGATGGTTTTGATGTTCATTTTGGCGCAAGACCATTGCGTAGAACGGTAAGTAGAATGATAGAGTCTAAGCTTGCTAATATGATTATTAAAGGTGAAATAAAAGAGAATGATGAAATTATTGTCGATTTTATTAATAATGAATTTGTTTTGAAGAAGAAGTAATTCTTCTTTTTTTGTGAATTTCTTGTTGTTTAATAATTTTTTTTGTGATATTATAATGGTAAGAATAAAATAGGTGGTGTGTTTCATGGAAATAAAAAAAGGGATTTCTCAAATGCCAGAGTTTTTGAATCAAGAAATTAATTATGTTGTTCCTAGTGATGGAAAAATGTATTATGTATTAAAAGATGGAATATTAGAAGATGGTACTGTTATAGCTACTTTAGATCCAAAATATGCTTTTGATCAAACAATTCCTTGTTCAACAGTTGGGGCTTTTAAAGAGGATGGTTCTGTACTAATTGATTTTGATAAAAAAGAAATTAAGCAAATAGATAAAGATTTATTACTTGCAGTTTCTTCTAAACCTAGCTCTAATGAAGTATTAGATGCATTAACAAAAGAGAATGATGAAATTAGTAAAAGTATGATATTAGATAATGCTACTGTAATTACTGATAAGTTAATTAATGAAATGGGAATAACTGGAGAAATGTTATTTTCTGATGCTTTTTCTGAGGCTAATGTATACAAGACAGATAGTTATAATAATAAAATTGGTATTGATTGTAGTTTTATTGGTAAAACAAGTAAAGAATTATATTTTCATACCAATGATGTTAATAGTGAGTCAAAAATTGTTAATCTTGGGGCAGGTGTAGTTGATACTAATGCAAATGATTCTGGCTTAGGTAATAATGCATTATCAGATATTTCCCAAAGTGATGAGAATGATGCGATTAATCCTACACCAGTTGTGGAAGAAATTAGTACAATTTCTCAAGAGGAAGGTCCTATTGTATCAGAAATTACTGATGTTGATGATCAAAGTACTTCGGAAGATGTTAAGTTAGATATTGACCATGATATTTTGAATGAATTTAATTCTACTAATGCTTCAGCAAATAGTGAAGAAGATGTTACTCCAGAAGAAGAAACACCTTCTATAGTTTCTGAGAAAGAAGTAGAAGATAATGAGGTTGTAGAAAAAACTAGTGATGATATAGAAAAAGAAATGAATGAATCTAATTTTGTTTCAACTGATAGTGGTTCTGTTAATGATGAGGTTTTAGATAATGCTATTGCAGTTATGAAAAAAATGATTGAAGAAACTAATAAATTAAATGAAAAGATTAGTAATCTAGAAAAAGAAATAGAAGAAAAAGATAAAACGATAGAAGAGCAAGAATCTAAGAAAAGTGAATTAAATACTTTACTTGGTCAAGCTAATGAGATGTTAGAAAAGATTGATTAATAATCTTTTTTTTTAATCTTTTTATAAATTTATGAATATTATATAGTATATTGTCTTCAATTCGCAAAGTAAATAAATAGTTTGAAATTCTAGTCTGTTTTAAACTTTACAGATACTGGAATTTTTTTAATTTTTAACAAAAGTATTATTATAGATAGAGAGAGCACAATTTTTTTATATACCAACTTGTGATTACAAATAAACAAAAAAATATGTAGATGATGCCATAGCGGCATTAAAAACAAAATTAATCGGAAGTAATGAGTAATTATAGAAATAATAGAGACCTTACTATTAATTAGTAAGGCCTTTTTCATCTATAGGACTAAATAACTCTCTAATATCTAATTCTAAAGCATCTGCTATTCTTCCAAGGATAACTATTGTAAAACCTCGTTGCATTTTTTTACTCTCTATCTTTGCAACGTAATTCATTGTTATACCAGCTTTATCTGCAAGTTGCTGTTGAGTAAGACCTGCTGCTTCACGATGCTTTTTAATGTTATGCCTTATAATATCAAAGTAGTAGGTGTCACTATGCATCATACTATCACCATCCTACTTATATTATGGACAAAATGTCCACTATTATATATGGACGCGATGTCCATTACTGTGGTATAATTAGTATGAAAGGAGTAAAGAAGTATGGCATTAATAAAGTGTCCCGAGTGTGGGAAAGAAATAAGTGACACAATTAGAAAATGTCCCAATTGTGGCTATCGCAAAAAAACAAAACCAGACAAGAAAATATTTATTATAGGAGGAGCAATAATTGCACTAGCATTAATTATTGGAGTTGTATTGATGTTTTTTACAAGAGAAAAGCCACTAACAGTACTAGAACAACAAGCAGTTGATTGTATTACTGATTACAGAGCAATGCTGAAAAATCCAGACTCTTTGCAAGTTCACGATATTAGATGGGAAGAAAATGAACTTGTAGAAGATATGATATTTATTTATATAGATGTATCAGGGCAAAATGGATTTGGTGGCAATAATAGACACATTATTAGATATGGTATTAAAAAAAATGATATTGAATTTCAAGGAAGTTCCGATGATGATGATAATGCGTGGGAAGAATTAGTTGCTGAAAAGATTAAAGAAGGATGGAGCAATTTATCAAAAGATAATAACTCTATAATCTCTATAGAAAGAGTTATGAAAAAAGTGAATGGTGAATAAGAAAATGGAAAAGAAAAATCAAACAGATGTTGATACAGGTTCTAAAATTGCTGCTGCAGTTATAATGGGTGTTATTGTTTTAATAATATTTGGGTTAGTTTCTTGTTATTCTGATGGTAATTACACAGATGAAGAATTAGAAGAAGCAGGCAAATGGAGAGCTTGTTCCGAGCGTTCTAACACATATTATAAGTGTAGTTGGAGCCATTGGGAAGATAGATGTGTGTGTAAACAAAGATGATAATAATACTAAGTCTACCATTCTTAATCTTTACATTAATTTGTTGTATTGCAATACTAATCATAAATAAAACAAAAATTGTCAAAGAACAAATCAAGAAAAATCGAATTACTTATATAATTGTTGGCGCAGTTATTGGAGCGTTTATCGCATCAAATTTTGAGAGGTTATTATAGATTTATTCTATATTATCCTCTTTTTTTTACGCTATTCCAAAACTCTTAATAACCGCTGTTGTGCTGCTGTATCACAGGATGGATATAGTTTAATTATCTCAGATATACTAAATATTCCAAACTCAACATCGGCATAAAAAACTAAATAGGGCATAGCTGTTGATTGATAATTTTTTAAAATCACAGGTAGAGATTTGTGAGAATATTGTTCTCCTTCTGGCATTAATGTGTATATTTGAAAGAATAAGTAACCAAATAAAACCATAATTATGTGTAATGCTATCATATTAATTTTCGTACTTTTAAAATCTTGCAGTTTCCAAAAATCTTTTAGTTGTCGATAATCTTCTTCGATTTCTGGTCTTAATTCGTATGTCATTATAATTTGTTTTGCACTTACTGTAGTATCAGTAGTACAAAATACAAAATAACTGTCTGTTTCAGTGTCCCATACAACGCAAGAATTAAGTTCCACATCATTATTTTCTGCATACTTTTTATTTGACTCTATTTTATCAGATCACCAATAATTTTTAAGATTAGGTACGAAAGCAATCTTTTGATTTTCTCGAGTAGGATGATTTTCCCATTTGTTATCTAATTGGGCAATCTTTACAGCAGTTTGGTAAGCTATCATATTACTTCTTAATGGCACATAAGTATCAACTTTTCTTTCATTTTTCAGATAATTTATTAATTCTCTGTCAAGAAAGCCTCTATCTTCAATTAGAATATCTCCTGGATTAAATACTTTCGTGTTTTTTAACATATCCCTACTTAATTCTAAATCGTGAATATTCATTGCTCCAAATTCTATCTCTTCAATTATACCCGTATCATCAATAATTCCACGCAAAGATGCGAGTTTATATCCACGGTCAACATCACCATATTTATTAGTCGTGATTGCAGATTGTTCATAATTTTCATTATCAAGATTTACAGATAACTCAGTGCAGTCAAGAATGTGAATATTTGGTTTATAATCTAATTTTGGCATAATTTGTTCTTGTACAACTTCATTATATGATTTGAATAATTCTTTTGCTTCATATTTTCCAAATAGAAAACGTAAGCTACTTTCAGTCATCATACCTGTTTTTAAATCTTTATCGGTATCAATGATGTTATATCCTAGCTCTGAAAGAACACAATGGTCAGTAATGGCATATGGAATATCTGATAAACTTGTTTTTGTTTTCATTTTTGCAGCAACTGAAAGCGCAAGGACTAAATCAAATGGAATAGTAGTATTATGAGCTCGTTTATCAGGCATTGCCTTGGTTAAACACTCTAATATTTTATTTTGATGCATAGACAAAATAATATCATCTACTAAATTGGATTGGCTCATAGCTACAAAGTCAAAATTATTAGACATCATTTTCTGTGTTAATCCCTTTTTATTTTCCTTACACACTTTAATCATAAAATCACCCTCTAATCCCTAAAGTATTTATTTTTGGGCTCTATTATAGTATAATTAGGGTAATAAAGCAATGAAACCGAGGGAGGTTTGTTATGAGAACGGTTAGAAAAGGTGTGTTTGGTACCACGTCAGATATAAATACCTATACCGATGTCGATATTGGCATTCGTTTGAGAGATGAAAGAAAGAAGAATAGATATACGATAGAACAATTAGCAAAAGAATTGGAAACAAAAGAAGAAACGATACAAGCTTGGGAAGATAGTTTAGCACTTCCAGCGGATAAATTTGTAAAAAAAATGGCAGAACTTTACAATGTGAAAGAAGATTACTTACTAGGTTTAGATAATTCTGAAGAGGTGTAAAATGAGAAAAAGGCATTTAATCATTTCATTAATTGGATTAGTATTTTTAATATCATTATATTTCATTTTTAAAGAAGAAGAGGTTGTCAAAGCTTTATCTTTAATGCAAACAATTTTTGCCTATATTACATTAATGATTGCGATTGTTTTATTTGATAGATATCAGGCTGGGAACAAACTAAATGATAAAACTATAGATGTAGTCGTGGGATATATTGAATTTTTGAAAAAAACAACTATCATTGGTGAAATTCATAACTATAATAATAAAAAAAGGCAAAAAGAAGGATTTTTAATAATTGAGTTTAAATCAAACCAATCTGAATCTAGTTTAAATGTTGAGAATTATGACGAAAGAAAACTTTTTGTAGACTTTATATCATTTATGAGTTTTTATAATAATCTCAATAGATTTGTTGAGTCTCCTTGGATGCCAAAAGAAATTATAGAAGCGTCCGAATTTCTGAAATTAAAAGATAAAAACACCGTATATAATCCAGCCACCCTAAAACAAGAGTGTATTATATTAACTTTTACTATTACTGATGATAGTAAAGGATTACTGGTTTTAGAAGATGCTGAAACTCTTAACAAATTCTATAGTAATATATCTAATTTAACAAAGGTTATAAATAAATGGATTAAAAATCAAGCTTCTGATATTAATTTTTATATTTAAACATAAATTACAAATTTGTCTTTGTGTCAAGTTAATTCTTACTTTGCGAATTGAAGTATATTGTGTTATTCATTGACTTTTGGGGTATTATGTGATATAATCAGTACTATCCTTGAAATACGTATATTTAGTTGATGGAGATAAAATATGAATGAGTCAGATGCAATTTTACAAGCAATTAATGAACTTAATTTTTCGAAAAATGAATTAAAAGACTGTGGTAATGGTCTTTTTTTAACAAATTATGAGATTGACGTCTTATCTAGATATGGTATTTCTATTGAGAGTTGTTGTAATTTAAAAGAAGTTTTATTTAAAATAGAAGATATATTGAATGATTGTTCTCAACTTGAAGATTTAGAACGTGTTTCTTTATCGATTGCAGAACGTGATTATTATTTTTATAGTAATAAGTAAGAAGTGTTAAGAAAGGAAATGTATATGAATGCTAGTGAACTTCAATCAGAAATGAGGGGAGAATTACTTAAGTATCAATTTGCAAAGGAAGTATTAGAAACTGATTTAAAAATTTTACTAAAAGAATACGAATTAACTAATGGGTATAATCCTGTTGAACATGTTAAGTCTAGAATAAAATCTAGTGAAAGTGCTATTAAAAAATTAGAAAGGAAAGGATATGAAGTTACTCCTTCTAATATAGTATTGCATGTTCATGATATGGTTGGTCTTAGAATCGTTTGTTCATTTTTATCAGATGTTTCTCAAATTGTTGAGGTTATTAAAAAATCTAATTTATTTAAAATAAAAGAGGAAAGGGATTATATAAAGAAGCCAAAAGAATCTGGTTATATTAGTTATCATTTGAATGTATTAGTTCCTATTCATTTGTTAGATTCAACTGAGTTTGTTGAGGCAGAGATTCAAATTAGAACGATTGCTATGGATTTTTGGGCTAGTCTCGATCATAAATTAAGATATAAAGTTTCTTCGGAATTACCTGATGAAATTATAAAAGAAGTTTATGATTGTTCAAATGTTATAAAAGAACTTGATTGTAAGATGGAAAAACTTCATGCAAAAATAGGTGAGATAAAGAAATAGAACGGTGGGGTTCGAAATGGAAAATAAAGATATTTTAGAAAGTTTTATGAAATCTCGAAATATATTTTATATTGAAAGAGATATTTTTGGTAATATTATTTGTGATGATAAAGATCAATTAAAGTTGTATAAAGAAATAATTTCTTCTGATGTCAAAAATAAAAATGGAGAATTTTATCATAAAAATAGTAGGATTTGGTATAAATTATCATCAATTAATATCCTAGATAAAGATACTAATATTACTCATGTTTATGATTTTTTAGAAGATATTACTTTATTTAAAGAACGTGAGAGAAAATTGCAAATTGATCATTTAACTTCTCTTATAAAAGATAGGGAAGAAGCTAATAGACAGATGGCTGAATATATTGATTATGCATTAGAAAATCATGAAGAGTTTAGCTTAGTTGTAGCAGATGTAGATTATTTTAAGAATATAAATGATACTTATGGACATGATTGTGGTGATTATATATTACAAAAAATTGGACCTTTGCTTTTAAAAATGACTAGACAATCTGATGATCCTTATGATTATAAAAAAAATGACATTGTGACTAGATTTGGTGGAGATGAATTTGTTATTCTTTTAAAAAATATTTCTAGTGGTGATGCTAAAAGACGTATTTCAGAAATAAAAAAAGAAATCGATAGTCTTGATTTAGTTTATGATGGATCTTTGGTACCTGTTCAAATGAGTTTTGGTTGTTGTCATATTTCTAATAATATTTTATTTTATAAAGATCCTGAAAAAATTAGAAAAAAGATATTTAGAAAAGCAGATACTGATTTATACAGGTGTAGAAGAAAAAGTGGCTGAAAATGGAGAAAAATGTATCCGCCAGAATCAATGCGTTGCAATAGGAAATGGTGTTGAATATAAAAAAATTGAAAATAACCCGGTTGTGACTGCAGATATGTTACCAGAAGGAAGTAGTCTGGAAGATTTCAGGGATCCGAAAATATGGAAGGAAAACGGTAAATATTATATGGTTGCCGGAAGCCGCCATAGTGACGGAAGCGGTCAGATTGCGTTGTTTTGTGCAGAAAAGCCGGAAAAATGGGAATTTGCAGGAATTGTAGATCGTAGTGAAAATAAGATGGGAAGGATGTGGGAATGTCCGGATTATTTTAGGTTGGACGGAAAAGATGTGCTGTTGTTTTCACCACCTGATGTACAGGCGCAGGGAAATGAACTGCATAATGGTAATAATGCGGTCTATGTAGTTGGAACATATGATCATGCAAAAAAGCAGTTTCAAATGGGGCAGCCACATACACTTGATAAAGGTCTGGATTTTTATGCATCACAGACGACAGAACTTCCGGATGGAAGGAGAATCCTGATCGCATGGATGCAGTCATGGCATAATTCATTTATCCCGGATGGACAGGAGTGGCAGGGCATGATGACAATCCCAAGAGAATTATATCTGTCAGATGGCAGGATCATCCAGAAACCTGTGAAAGAACTGGAGCAATATCGGGTTCGGCCGGTTTCCTATTCGAATGAAAAGGTAGAAGGCGGGCAGAACTTTGATGGGATAAAGGGAAGAACGCTGGATATGACAGTAACAATAAAATCCGGTGAATTTCAGGAGTTTTATATTGATGTAGCAAAAGATGCAGAGCATTATACCAGAATTACATATAACAGAAGAAAACGGGAGATCGAAGTTGACCGGACCTTTGCCGGAATGAACCGGGATGTAGTCTGCATCAGGCGGGCAGAGGTAGAATCGGAAGCAGAACGGATAACATTACGGTTTATTCTTGACCGCAATTCGGTAGAACTATTTGTGAATGACGGAGCGTTGTCAATGAGTACAACAATTTATACGCCGCAGACAGCAGATGGCATTTCGTTTTTCTGTGATGGAAATGCGATAATCGATATAGAAAAGTTCGATATTGAGATTCCGATGAACAGATAAATTCTGATACCGGTTATAGATATAGTAATCTGAAATACCGACAATGCAATGAATTTATTTGACGGATAAACCAGATGTAGTATAATAAACATGACCATTCGTTTAGAAATAAGTGCGGCATTTGCCGTATTACCCATGACTCTTTTTTCTATTGCGTAGGCAGAGCGGAGCTTTCAGGAGGTAGCGGATGGTCTTTTTATGTATATAGATCAGACAGGAGGAAGCACTACAATGAAGATGATATCGTGGAATGTGAACGGAATTCGCGCATGTGTTGGAAAGAATTTTATGGATTTCTTTAAAGAGGCAGATGCAGATATTTTTTGTATTCAGGAATCAAAAATGCAGGAAGGACAGCTTCAACTGGAGCTTCCGGGTTATTATCAATATTGGAATTATGCAGAGAAAAAGGGATATTCCGGAACTGCTATTTTCGCAAAGAAAGAGCCGTTGTCAGTGGCATATGGAATCGGTATAGAAGAACACGACCATGAGGGACGAGTCATCACACTCGAATATGATAATTTTTATATGGTCACTGTATATACGCCAAATTCACAGAATGAGCTTGCCAGACTGGACTATCGTATGAAATGGGAGGATGATTTCAGAGAGTATCTGAAGCAGTTGGAACAGACAAAGCCGGTGGTAGTATGTGGGGATATGAATGTGGCACATACAGAGATCGATCTGAAAAATCCAAAGACCAATCGTAAGAACGCCGGATTTACAGATGAGGAAAGAGAAAAATTCAGTACCCTGCTTGACAGTGGATTTGTTGATACGTTTCGTTTTTTTAATCCGGACGCAGAAGGCATTTATTCCTGGTGGTCTTACCGTTTTAAGGCAAGAGAGAAGAATGCCGGATGGCGGATCGACTATTTTTTGACCTCAAAGGTTCTGGAATCCAGACTTGTGGATGCAAAGATCCATACAGAGGTGTTGGGTTCCGATCATTGTCCGGTAGAACTTGATATTGACCTGTAATGGTGCCATTTATAAGAATAAATGCATACTAACAGGCGAAAGCAAAGATTACAGCACTTGCGGGTGTAGAAGAATAGAAAAAATGATAAAAGGAGAAATTATATATGCCAGTTTTTGATTTCAGTGATAAACCGGTAAAGAATGAGGATACGGTTTGTACCTATACGGCATTTCAGTCAAATGCAAAGGAAAAGACACCGGAGGAGCCGATTCTGGTGTTAGATAACAGTGAGAGACAGTGGATCCATCATGCGCTGGGCGTTTTTACAAATCCGGCAAAGCGTACTGCTTTTGAATTCAAGGAAAATGGGGAGACATTTTCAGCAGATATTTTAAAGATTGATTCCAGATTTGTCAGTCTGATCAAATGGTTGGGAGAAAATCATATCAGTGTACGTCTGTCCGGTAAAAATCTGGAAGATGGATATGCAGTATACAGAATCCGTGAGACAGCATTTGGTGGCGGAACCAAGTTATCTGCGGCAGATGGATTTTTACAGTTTATGATCGAAAGATTGCTGGCGAGCCATGCGCCGGAGGACGAGCAGGAGGCTCAGCAGCGCCGGGACGCGGAAGCGCTGCGGGCCAAGGCCTGAGAAACCCCCGCCGGGAGCGAGTTCCCGGCGGGGGGTTGATTTGGGTGCCGCCAATGGAACGGGTGCGGCAAAACCGTACGTGGTATCTCTGGAACGTAGGGGCGGGTTCCAAACCAATGTCATTAACTTAAGTAAATACAACCCAGGACGCAGCAAACAACGCCGCGTCTCGGGCGCACACCCAGGTGCGCCCCTACACTCAATCTGCCGGATTTCACCGTAGGGCCGCCATATATGGCGGCCGCCCACGCCGCAATACCTGCCACATTGCGTTCAGATTCTCTTTGGTTGGCCCATCTCGTAGGGGCGCACCTCTGCGTGCGCCCGCCAGCTGGCGCTAAGTGAATGACATTGGTCCCTGACCCTCCCAACCCCCGGCAGCGTGGCACAGCGGGCGTG
>ERZ827440.2758-NODE-2758-length-14628-cov-6.377548_pt1 | contig 14628 bp, 8 predicted proteins | sample MGYA00519774_ERZ827440 | MGnify/ENA primary metagenome ERZ827440 (study PRJEB31778, sample SAMEA3449302) | human gut metagenome | biome: human gut; feature: human-associated habitat; material: faeces | place: United Kingdom | collected 2010/2012 ... | reverse complement strand
AATGCCATGTTTAAAGAGGCCGGAATTCCCACCGCATACAGCTTCTGCATCAGTTCACGGTTAAAGGAAATATTCTTCGTTCCAAAGGAAACCGGCAGTGGCCGGAACATATGAAAGAGAATATAAACAAGTAAAGTTATGGTCTGTCCGATTCCGGTTGCATAGGCAGCCCCCGCCATTCCCATCTGTGGAAAAGGACCGATTCCAAAGATCATTAATGGGTCCAGTACGATATTGGCTATAAAGCCGCACATCATACTGATCATGGAAACCTTCATTCTGCCAACTGCCTGGAAAATCTTTTCCATGGAAATGCCAAGCATGATAATCACTGAAAACAGGAATGCACGCTTCGCATATACGAGTCCCATGCGGATGATTTCTTCGTTATCTGTAAATAGAGACAGGAATTTCGGCATTCCCAGCATGCAGACCACCATCAGAGCAGCTCCATGAAGAATACCTAAAAGAAGTCCTGTGACCGCTGCCTGATCTGCCTGCTTCTTATCTCCCGCACCAAGACAGAAGGCTACTCTGGCATTCATGCCGACACCAAAGCCCACTGCAATCGCAGTCATCAGATTCTGAACCGGATAAACGAGGGAAAGAGCCGTCATCGCATTCTCACTGATTTTGGCCACGAAATAGCTGTCCACAATATTGTACAGGGAATTCACTGCCATCGATATTACCATCGGAAGCGACATCGAAATTACCAGCGGAAGTATTTTCTTTTCCTTCATGAAATTCTGATCCATTGTTACTACGTCTCCTTGTTACTATTTGGTTTTCTTTTGCACTACCTGATGCACTAAGTTCGTGCTTCGCTCACGCTCGCTCTCTAAGTGCACAGGTATGGCTCGCACTAAGTTCAAGCTTCGCCTTCGGCTCGCTTTCACTAAGTGCTCTGCACAAAAAGCGCCACGCAGTGATAACACTGCGTGGCGAAAAAAGATCTCTCCTGAAAAATCCACTTCCCCGAGGGGTTTTATGTGACGTACTATATCACAGGTTTCCCTTGCTGTCAAACGATTATGTTTCCAATATTACGACTATCAGCCAAAATAAATAAAAAAAAACAAAAAATTTTAAATATTATTTTATGTATTTGCCATCCGATCTTCATCTGTTTCTTCCTGTACAACTTCAGCTTCCGTCTCTTTCATATCACGAATATGCCATTCTCCATCATGATAATATAACGTCCAACGTACCTGATATGTCACCTGACCATGCACAATTGTCCCTCCACAACGCAAGGCATTCGTTCCATCGCGATCCTGGAATACCTCAATAGCCGATGCACTGTATTGTTCCAGTCCACGATTTGTATCCTGTGGCATGCTGCTTATATACACATCTTCTGAAAACGGAAGAATCTCATAAGTATCCCCAGAAGCCACATAAATAGTTACTCTGCTTTGCAATCCGTCCTGTGTATTTAAATGCTGTACAAAACAGATATCTCTGGTTTGATCTTCATTAAAGTCAAGACATTGTGTGGCAAATACATCTCCCCATAGGTCATCATCCAACTCCATAGTATTTCCACTTCCAAAAAAGCAATATACTTTAACTGACTCTTTTCCATTTTCTTCCACAGTATATTTTCTGTAAATACGATCAAGAATCTCATCCTTATCATAATCTTTATAAGCATTGCCAGATGCATATACCGGATGAATATCTGCATAACCGGTATATGTTTTCACTGCATAATGATCGTCTGGATTAATCTCTCCAATTCGTTCTTCATACTCCTGTTTGGAAATATTGCGAATATAGAAATCCCAAACTGAAGGCTCTTCCACACCAGAAGCTGCATTTCCGGCATAATAATCCTGAACCATACGATAGGTAAGATCTTTACTGTCACAAAGAAACGCATATTCTGTAATAGATCCATCTTCCTGAGCATATCCTTCCACTTTCAGATAATTCCAAAAACCTTCTGCATATCCACTGTCTTCATCATATCCATCTCTTGTGCTATCCACTACAATGTGAAATGAGTCCCCATTATATTCAATAAAATAGTATATAGGATCTTCTTCCACCGTAAATTGAGTCAATATCACCTGTGAAGATATTCCAAAACGAATATCAGCAAGGAACTGCTCCCAGAGTTCCTGTCCGGTTCTCGCTGTTCCATATGTAATCGCAAAAATGTCTTCCCTTTTGGTTATTTCTGCAAAATTATCCGGAAGATCTTTCAACTTTTCTTTAATCTCTTCTACAGGAATAAATCCCTCTCTGCTTATTTCCTTCTTCTGCCGGATGGATTCACTGTACTCACTAAAGGTATCCTTCTTCTGATATTCTTCACTAAAATCCTGATTCATCTCCCGGGTTTCAATGCGCAGCGTTTCAAGTTCTCCGCGCATACTATACTTTCTTCCTATAAAAACCAGCAGCCCTGCCATTAAAATAAGAATTGCCAGAATCCCAACACCTATCCGGATTGATTTCTTGGATAATTTATTCACAGCCTTCCTCCATATGAACCTGTTCAATTCTTCGCTTCACTTCTGCTGCAATCTCAACCGTCTTCATATCCTTATATTCTTCATAATACATAGGAGGAAGATAAAACAATTTTACAGTAACCGGTTTAATCGAGTTTTCATCAAATGGCTTAAAGGAATCAATTAAGGCGCAGGGCACAATTGGACACTTCGCTTTCGTCGCACTCTTAAAGCTTCCTCCCTTAAAATCAAGAAGCTTATTTCCCTGCCGGCTTCTGGTTCCTTCAGCAAAGATCAGAAAATTTCTTCCATTCTTCACATCCTCTGTCATCGACTGAATAACAGTCATGGACTGCCGAATATCCTCACGGTCAATCGCATAGGCGTGAAGTGCCCTGACCACCTGCTTCACAAGGGGCAGATTCGCTGCTTCCTTCTTAAATACAAAGGTAAACGGTCTGGGTGAGGTCGCAAGAAACGCAAGCACATCAAACATTCCCTGATGGTTTGGAAAGAAAATAAAACCATCCTCTTTCGGAATATTTTCTTCTCCATGGACTTCAACCGTTACTCTTCCTGCGCGGTTAGCATTTTTTGCCGCATTCTGAATAATACGATATGCCTGTTCAAAGGTTACCTTCCTGCTGTGTCCACAATACGATATCTGGACAAAATAGACGATGGCTTTAAAAAAAATACGTACTACCATTAATGCAATCCGCATGACAGACGTTCTCCTTTATATCTCTTTGTACTGTTCGATTGCCATATCGTACAGATTATTTCCTTCACAGTCCATTACTACAATAACCGGAAAATCCTTTATCTCCAGCTTGCGGATTGCTTCTGTTCCAAGATCTTCATAGGCAATCACCTCTGCCTGCAGGATCGATTTTGACAATAATGCACCTGCGCCGCCAACCGCAGCAAAATAAACAGCCTGATTTTTCATCATGCTTTCACGCACTGCCTCTGTCCTGCGTCCCTTGCCAATCATTCCACGCATGCCAAGCTCAAGAAGTGCCGGCGTATATTTATCCATACGACTTGCTGTTGTCGGACCTGCAGATCCAATCGGACGGCCTTCTCTTGCCGGAGATGGTCCCATATAATAAATAACATTCCCTTCGATATCAAAAGGCAGCGCTTCTCCATTCTGAAGGGCTTCATACATTCTTTTATGTGCAGCATCCCGTGCTGTATATATTGTCCCGGTAAGATACACGTAATCTCCTGCTTTCAACTCTTTTACAATATCTGCATCAAACGGAACGTTAATATGTCTTTCCATAAACGGCCTTTCTGTTCATAGCTGTTCACTCTTTTCGGACAGCTGCTTCTATTCTATAATTCCCTCACACAATGGCGGTTCACGTGACAGCAGATATTGACTGCTACCGGAAGTCCTGCAATATGTGTCGGATACGTATCAATATTTACTGCCAGCGCTGTCGTACTTCCCCCAAGTCCTCCGGGACCGATTCCAAGCCGGTTAATTGTCGCAAGCAGTTCTTCTTCAAGTTCCTTCACATAAGGAATGGAAGACCTCTCATCCACCGGACGTGTCAATGCTTTCTTTGCAAGCAGGGCACACTTTTCAAACGTACCGCCAATCCCGACGCCAACGACCATAGGCGGACAGGCATTCGGTCCTGCATCCTTAACTGCAGTAAGAATAGCATTCTTAACACCTTCGATCCCGTCTGCCGGCTTCAACATAAATATCCGGCTCATATTTTCGCTGCCAAATCCCTTCGGTGCAACGGTGATCTTTACCTTATCCCCCGGCACAAGATCATAATGAATGACCGCCGGTGTATTATCCTTCGTATTCTCGCGGATCAATGGATCCTTCACTACAGATTTACGCAGATAACCATCCACATATCCCTGACGCACTCCTTCATTGATCGCATCCGTCAAAGAACCGCCTTCAAAGTGAACATCCTGCCCAATTTCCAGAAAAACAACTGCCATACCCGTGTCCTGACAGATGGGTATGGTATCCTCCTGTGCAATCTGCAGATTATCCTGAAGCTGACCCAATACCTTCTGACCGATCGGAGACTTCTCATCTGTAACCGCACATTCCAGTGCTTTCTGCATATCCGGTGTCAGCATATGGTTCGCTTCTATGCACATCTGTCTGATATTCGAAATAATTTCCCCTGTATGTATTGTACGCATGCTTTATACTTCCTTAAGAATCTTTTCGATTTCATCCATTGTGGCATCCTCATAGGTATGCTGTTCCCATGTTAAATTCTGCTGATCATCTTTATATCTGGGAATCAGATGAATATGGAAATGAAAAACGGTCTGTCCGGCAATTTCGCCATTGTTCTGAACCACATTAAAGCCGTCGCAGGAAAGCTTCTTCGTCATATCCGTTGCCAGCTTCCTGGCAAGCACAAATGCCTTTGCTGCTGTTTCATCCGGAAGCTCATAAAGGTTTGCTGCATGTTCCTTTGGTAAAATCAACGCGTGTCCCCTGGTAGCAGGTGCCGCATCCAATATCACCTTAAAATTCTCATCTTCATAAATACTTCTTGTAGGAATAATTCCATTTGCCAGTTTGCAGAAAATACAATCATCTTTCATCGTCTTAACCTCTTTTCTTATTCTATAGGGAAGATTCCATAAAAGGGAAAATCTGATCCAGTGTACGGAGTATCTTAAAATCGCCCTTCACCTTAATACTTCCTCCCATAAATGCCCTTTGAAATGTCATTCTTCCATAAATGATGTCATCCATGGTCTCATGACTGATCTGTATTTCAACATCCGGATTAGTGGCTGTACCATAATAGCAATTGCTTTCCGCTCCGGAAACTTCAATTATAAATGGTTTTCTTTTACCTGCAACTGTGATCTGATAAGAAGCCGCAAAGCCTGCCTGCGGAGCAAAGTGGCTCTTAAACTCCTGAATATATTCTTCCCTCTTATCTTCTACTTCCTGATTCTCCAGCATATCCCGGAACATGCTTGCCAGCTCCTGAATATCTTCCTTCTGGCGCTTCACATAGCTGTCATCTGCTGCATACTGGGATAGCTGTTCAAATTCCTGAGGCGTGAGATCATCATTCTTAGTGATAGAAACCATCTTCTTAACTGCCTGATTACTGGCAGGAAGACATACTACCTTCTGATTAATTGTGCGATATAAATTTTCTGCCTTTTTCTCAATTATCATGCCATAGGATTCGTTTTCTTCAAAAATTGCTGTATCTGCAATATAGCCGCAGACCCCGGTACACGGAAGCCCTCCGAGAATTTCCCAGGCAACTGCCAGATCCAGCTTTCCTTCACGCTCGCCATAGGTTGTAGACATTACAACCGGACACATATAAATGCCTGCAATCTTTTCCTTATCCCCGTATAGCCAGCAGGCATCGAGGAACTGTGACATATATCCACCAATTCCATGCCATTCCACCGTCGTTGCCAGAATAATTCCATCTGCTTCCTTCAGGGTCTGCGGAAGTGTAGGAATCGTATTTTTCAGTTCATACAAATTATAGCGCTCCACCTCAACATGAAGCTCTTCAAGAACGGACTGCATCTTATTAATTACATAAAGTGTCGGGTCGTCCATCAGTCCCCGTCCGCCATAATAGATGTTGATTTTCATAAAAATCCGCCTTTCGCAAAATACTATATCCAGTATAAAGCGAATTTGATTATCTGTAAATGAATTTTAATTTTCTGTTGATGTCTAATATAAAAAGCGGCATAAACCTGGCGATAAATAGGTCATGCCGCTTTTAAAATAACGTAACTGTGAAGGTACTGAACAGTTACATTCAGACAAATAATTGCCTTAAAAACCGTACAGCACAATGTCTCCAGAAGGTCCAGTCATGATAACCGTAATCCCAGAAGGTCTCGATAGGTACTCCTGCCTCCAGAACCCGATCTGCATTTTCCCTGGTCTTCTCATAAAATGGCTCTTTCGTTCCACAGGCCACAAAAAGAAGTACGAAACGTTCCTTGAACTTTTCTTTATCCAACAGCACGTCCCTATAATCATCCTCTTCATCCTGAACAACCAAACCACCGGAAAAAATGCCCGCTGCCGAAAATAACTCAGGATGCTTAAACACAATTTTCTGAGTCTGCATTCCTCCCATGGAAAGTCCTGCCATGGCACGGTGCTCTCGATCCGGTATCGTCCGGAAGGATCTGTCTATTATTCCAATACCACTTTCCGGGAATTCTTCAAGAAACGCTCCAAACCCCGGATGATATTCTCCCTCCTCAGGAAAGGAATATCCCGTATTCATTACAATGATCATTTCCTTCATTTCATTCTTTGCCAGAAGGTTATCCGCAATATGAGCAATTTTACCCTGCCAGAGCCATCCCATCTCGTCTTCTCCGCCTCCGTGCTGCAAATAGAGTACCGGATAACGTTTTTCAGGATTTTCGTCATATTTGGGCGGAGTATAAACATAGCAAAGCTTCCACCTTCCAGTCCGTTCCGACTTATAATACTGCATATGTACTGTACCGTGAGGAACCTGGCTCAGCCTGTATTCTTCAAAATCCTCTTCCGGCATCTCCAGGAAATTTACAACCCGAAAACCCCCATAACCAGCCGGTGCATCGGGATTTACTACCGTTGTGCCATTTACCTGGCAGGTATAATAATGGAATCCCGGTTCGATGCCTGTTACTTCACCCACCCAAAATTCAGATGTGGATGCATCCCCCGTTTCCGGAATCAACTCATATTTCCCTACTCCCCACAGATCAACCTCTACCTTTCGGGCACCCTTTGCAGGAATACGGAATACTGCTGTTCCAGGTGCAGTCACCCGTTGTCCCGGAGCAACATCAACATAACGTCCGGCAGGCTGTCCCAATTGATCAACCTCAAATACAAGTCCCTTATATATAGGATCAAAGAACAGCATATCCTCCCGCCAGGTCTGCTGATCAAGCATTTCAACTGACATCACCTGTTCTTTCCATTCAACCTTCTGATTGTTATCTGCGGAGCCTGTGCAAATGTCCTCCTCAGGATTTTTGAAAATCAACTGTGCAAAATCTCTCAGGCACTCTCTCCATACATGCCACTCATGATAGCCGGTATAAGTTTTGTGGGTAACCGGTACCCCTGCTTCTTCACAGTCTGCAAGAAATTTCTCCTGCTTTTCCTTAAGCTCAGTTTCTCCATTGCCGCAGCCTAAAAATACCCTTTCCATAGGCCACTCTTTATTCTGGGCGATCAGTCTCTTCATTTCATCGGTACGTACTCCGGAGAAAATACCCAGTGCGCCAAACAAATCCGGATGATTTGCGGCAGCAAGAAGCGCCTGTGCAGATCCAAGTGAAAGACCCGCAACTGCTCTGTGCTTCCTGTCTGAAATGGTACGAAAATGTGTATCTGTGTATCCGATGCAATCCTTTGTAAGCTCACTGTCAAAGTCTCCCGGATAAAATACGGCCTGTTCACCCTCACAGAAAGCATAATTACAACAGGAAACCACAATCATTTCCCGGCATTTTCCTTCCGCAATCAGATTGTCCATGATGAAATTCAGCTTCCCGTTCCAGATCCATCCGGTCTCATTCTCTCCAACACCATGCATAATATAGAGAACCGGATAATTTTTGTTTCCCTGCTGATAGGTGGGCGGTGTATAAATATAGCAGCTCTTCATATGTCCGTTTACGCTGCTTACATACTTATGCAGCTGCACATCTCCATGAGGAACATCTTTGATAAACCAGAAATCCTGCCCCGGTTCCGGAAGTTCAAAGAAATTCTTTGCCCCAAAGCATCCATAACAAAAGGGAGCAATGGGGTTGCGAACCTGCACTCCATCCACATACCAGTCATGATAATGGAATCCGGGAGCAATGCCCGACACTTTTTTCGTATAATAGCCCTCTGCATCCTTTTCGAGGACAATTCTGTCTTTTCCCATGCTTCCTCCCACACCCGAAACCTCCACGCTCTGTGCATCCGGTGCATACATGGAAAAAATTACCTCATTATCCTTTGTTACAATGATTCCCGGCCTATCTTCCTGATATCCAACAAATTCCTTTCCATTCTTTTTTATCAGCAATGCTTTTTTGTTAACAGGGTCAAAAAATAATGGATGTAATGTAATTGCCTGATTTAATTTACTTTGCATGATTCATTTTCTCCTTTGAAAAAGTTTTTATCCACTTTCCGCTCCTCAAGCGGAATACACACCATATCGATTTACAAATCTGATCTATTTTCAGAAAAACATAGATCCAAAAAGCATCCAGATGCCATACCAGCCCCGCCAGAATTCCAAGGGGCAATGACGCAGCCCACAGAAAAATAATATCTGCCACCATGAGAAATTTCGTATCACCACCGCCACGGAGCACTCCCTTTGTCAGAATGCTGTTCATAGACTGAAAAATAACAATAAATGCGATGGCGTCCATAAGCTCACCGGCAATCTGAGCCGTTTCAGGTGTTATATTGTAAAGTCCGATAATGGGTCTGCTTAATACCTTGATCAGACCTCCGCCTAAAATGCCCACTACCAGGCCAAGAATCAGGAATGTCCAGGCCTGCTGCTGTGCCTTTTCCCGTTCACCATGGCCTAATGTGTGACCGGTCATAATGCAGCTGGCGTGACAGATTCCCTGAATTACCACGGTCGTAAGCTGCTGTGTAACAACTGTTATTGAATTTGCCGATACAAATCCCGTTCCGATTCTTCCCATAACCATTGCTACCGCTGAAGTACCAAGAGCAAGCAGTGAATCCGAAACAAATACCGGAATGCTGATAGAAACATAATCCTTAATCAGGGAATTACATTTCATCCGCAAATCCTTCAGTCGATAGCCGATCTTACGATCTACAAACAAAAAATATCCACATATCAGCGAAAATTCAAATACTCTGGCAATCAGTGTTCCCACTCCTGCACCTTCTACTTCCATCCTGGGAACTCCCAGCTTGCCGAATATAAACATATAGTTGAATAATATATTTACAAAAAAAGAACCTATGGATGTAAAGAGCGGAAAATTCACCTGCCCGACGCTTCGAAGCACAATCGTACAGGTCATGGTCATTCCCTGCAGAAGATAGCAGTATACCATCCACTTAAAATATTGAACTCCTTGCGCAATTACCGCACTGTCACTGGTATACATCCTCATAAGCAGCTGAGGGATCAATATGGTTGGCAGCATAAACAGAACCGCAAGTACGATGCAAAGCCGCAGCATCAGGGTTATGGTCTTTTTCAGAGAAGTAATATCCTGCATTCCCCAGAATCTTGAGGTCAGCACGCTGGCTCCCATGGCGATTCCCATACAGCAGATCTGGTATATATTCACAAACTGATTAGCCAGAGCCGTAGCAGAAAGCGAGGTTTCCCCAAGCTTTCCCACCATGACGGTATCGGTCATATTGACACCGATGGTGATCATGCTCTGCAAGGAAATCGGAATGGCGATAACTGCCATTTTTTTATAAAAACATTTGTCTTTTACCAGTAAATTCATAAAATTTGTCTTTCTATTCTCTTATCTTCTGTTCAGCGTCAACCTCTAAAACGCTTCGCACTTCTTCAATCGCAAAACACTGACAGAATATGGCGGTGCCTCGTATACGAACTCTGAGGAAGCGCCATGCATATTCACGGTAATATTCTTCACCTTCTCCGGCTCTTCAAAGCTGTTTTCATCCCCCTTTTCACCGCTAAGAAGTGTTACGGTATAGTCGCCCTGTACCTGACAGTCCAGTGTAATGGAAACCGGATCCACATCTCCTGCAAAATTAACCGCCTTAATAATGATTTCATCCTTGGTGTCAGTTACTACCGAAACAAAAGCAGGTCCGTAGGGAATCGAAATTTCCTTCTGAAGCTCACCGTCAACATACAGGCGAATCTGTTTTCCGTCCGTTTCATATCCAAAACGGTGATATTCTCCCGGTTTTACTGAAATAGCAAAGTCCTCAGTCAGCTTGTTGTCATGCATATTGCCAAACTCTTCCAGTGAACATTGTCCTCCATTAACCTTCCAAAGGAACGGACGTACCAGAGCTGCATCCCATTCTTTTTCCACTCCAGCCGTAATCACGAGCTGATCCTCATAATAGGAACGAACCACCCTGGCACTGAATATACCCAGCTCGAAGTAAGCATTTTCCTCAACAAAAATATCGGTCTCAAATCTTCCATAAGTCTGGTCTTCTTCTCCAAATACCACAAAGCTCTTGGTCTCATCAGCCCATTCCAGAATACTGTGAAATTCCTTTTTCTGCTCCTCATCCGGAAGCTGAAGCAGGCGACCATCCTCTGTATCCTGCACATGTCCCATTAATTCATGAGTAATCTTTGCTTCTTCTCCATTCCAAATGGGATTTCTGAACCGAAGTTCCTTATTGGATTTTAAAGATGCCATTCCGGTTCTCGGACGATAAACACGTCCTCCCTCATCTTCGGATCGCACCACATATTCTCCGCGATTTTCACCGAACATTTTCCAGACATAATAAGTAGGAATTCCAAGGCTCTGATGATTATTGAAACGAATCAGATTAGGATACCACGCTCTGTAATTTACATTTTCAAATAATGGAGCATAAGAGGCCAATGTTACGATATCCTGATTTTTCTCAATACCCATAAGGAAAGCCGCTTCTCCCAGAGCCGCATACAACTTTCCCATATAGTTGCCCTCATTTACAGCCACCTCTCCTACAAAGATTTTTGGTCCCTTACGATCGTAGTCATCATAATAATTTACATGTTCCGCAAAGAACTCTGTTGTATTGTAAAAATGTTCATCCACGCACTCGGCAGGACAACCATTTTTCTCTACATGCTCATTGGCTATGGTTTTAATCTGGGGATACAGTTCCTTTACCTTCTTATAAATCATGTTGTAACGCTTTTCATAATCAGGACCCCAGTTTTCATTACCAATTTCCAGATAGGTCATTTTAAAGGGTTCCGGATGCCCCATAGAAGCACGAAGCCTTCCCCATTTGCTTTCCTTAGAGCCGATAGCATATTCAATGGCATCCAGTGTATCCTGTACCATTTCATCAAGAGCCTCTCCTTCCAGAAGGACACTCTTTCTTCCCTGACAGGTCATTCCGCAGTTACATACATACAGGGGTTCCATCCCCAGATCCTCGCAAAGCTGCAGATATTCATGAAAGCCAAGTCCTAATGTACTTCTGTAATGCCATACAAACAGCTTACTGGGCCTTTCCCATGCCGGACCTACCGTATCCCGAAATCTCATCGCTGTGGACGGTGTCGTTCCTTCCACAATACAGCCTCCGGGAAAACGCATAAACTTTGGACTCATTCCCTTAAGCTTTTCTACAAGATCTGTTCTTAGTCCATGCCCCATGTAGGTATTGTCAGGCATTAGTGAAATAAATCCCAGCAGAACCTCTCCGCCTTCTTTGCAGGAAATAGTAAGCTGTGCCTCATGACAATCCTCAGCTGCTGTCAGCTTCATGTCATATCTTGTATACTCCTGACCGGAAACCACCAGACTGTTTCCAGCCAGTACTTTTCCCTGGTATTCGATCGCTACATCCAGTCCTATTTCTTCCTTTGCTTTTGCAAATAAATACAAAGAGTAACTTTCTCCAGCCTTTACGGATATACCGCAGTAACCGGTATTAGTCAGAGATCCGTCTTTTTCAAACTGCATACGCAGAGCTGCGTCCCGATGTTCATTCAGGGTATCCGTCAGTTCCAGTTCCATCTTTGCATTGTGTGTATACCATGCCGGTATTTCTGTTTCCGGAATATTGTTGCCCTTTACCCAGCGGCATAAGCCTTCTCCGTTGCAAAACTCATCCAGCCATCCGGATACGGTTTTTACATGGACGCCATCCTCCTGCTGTATATAACCCTCCGGTAAAACGGAATCTTCGAAGCTTCTGTTTCGAAGCATTTCCGGATAAAGTCCTCCGTCTCCGGCACGGTTAATGTCTTCAAAAAAGATTCCGTATAAATCCTTTGCTGTCTCAAATCGTCTTTCCTTTGTTTTAATCTTTAACTTGCTCATTGTAGGCTCCTTTTTTACATTCCTAGAGTTTTGATCACTACCTGTGCCAGAATTCTGGCAAGATAATCATTGGGGTGATTTAACCAGTTTCCGGTTATATCAATGTATCTTTTTCTCTTTCCGATTTCTTTTTGAACTGCCTGTATATCTGCTATAGCAACTCCCATACCTTCTAAGCCCTTCAGACTTTCACTGTATTCATCCTGATGTGCCCAGAAATGGTGTGGCTCCGTAGCAGCCAGTTCATTGGGAAGCGTAGAAGCAATCAATAAAAATTCCGTTTTCGGACTAACCTTCCGGATTGCCTCCATGAGTCTGCCTGTTTTATTTCTGTATTCTTCCATACCGCAACGGTCATTCATTCCAAAACCCAGAATTACCAGATCCGGATGGAAGTTGGCTGCACGCTGGGATGAATTTTCGATTGCCCATTCGGAATCCACTCCTCCTACCGATGTGTTGTGGAAGCATACCGGACTCTGCCATTTTTCCTCCATCTGATGGAACAGCAGTTCTGCCCAGGCAGGCTGTCCCGGCTTCTGTCCATACATACCGCTGCAGTCACAGCCACAGCACACGCTGTCCCCATACAAAACGATCTTAACGGGTTCTCCTACTTCCAGCTTTGCAGAGAGCTTCGGCAGTTTGTCCAGTTGACTTTCCGGAGCGGAAAGTAACTCCTTCTTCGTTGCCTTATAGGTAACTGCGATCTGTTTCTCTGTAACAAGCTTCGGATTGCCTATGGCACATAGGTTTAAGAATTTTCCGTTGGTAGTCACCAGCGGACCGAAATCTTTTGCAAATTCGCTTGCTTCTCCTGCCTTCTTTGCCGTATCAAAGTCCGGATAGAGGAAGGTATCCCATCCGGTTACCGGTATATGACTCCCTTCTGGAATTACCAGTTCATCTCCCTCTACAAGGTAATCGATCCCCTCTTCATATACGGTTTCCCCGTCATAGCTTTCTACGGACAAAACTTCTTTTGGAGTCCACAGGAAAGAAGCCCTGCATCCATTCTCATCAGCAACTGCTGCAAAGGTTTCCCGGAAGCAATACTCGCCTTCCCATATCGGCTCCAGCCATTCTTTATGGAAAACCTTTCCTATCGGAAGGGTTTTCTTGATCTGCTCTTGTAAAAATTCCTTAAAGGGTGTCACCCATCCGCAGTTCACTACCGGTCTATCTGACATGAAGATCATCTCACAGGGCTTTTCTTTTTCATATGGATACCAGTAGGGCATTGGCTTTCCGTCCGCATCATTGCCGTTTGGATCACCTGTTTTTATGAAATTCACCCAGTAATTGCACATCATTCTGGAAAGATCGTAATGCTGCCCCACAAAGGGTCTCCAGCATTTCGCCAGTGTTTCAAAGAAAAACCATAAATCTACAGAATGGAAGGTTCCGGCATTATCCCATCCTGGAATATCCGGATCAAACCTGTAATAATAGTAGGGCTTTTTTTCACCTGCACTTTTTTTCTCTGAAAAAAGACACTTGATCGTACATTCAATTCCGTTTACCTTCGCATACTTTCCATCAGAATCCTCCTGCATTGCCTCGGGAAAGCGCAAAAAGGTCTCAGCATTCTTTCCGAAAATCTCTTCTGCTTTCTTTTTCAAATCTTCTTTTGAGGAAGCTTCTATATAACTGGGAAATTCATCTGAAGTATTTCCAGACATAACGGGAACATTTACATGCTTGCCTTCCATGAAAAGAACCATTGGGTCACCTACACAGAACTTGTGATCCAATACGGTAAACATAGCCGGAAATATTTTGGTATATTCCTCATACTTGTCACGAATCGTAGCCGCATCCAGCTTACGAGCCTGCTCAATAGTCGAGCAGCCCAGGAAAGAAAGAAAATGCTGTCCGTTTTCCTCAGCATGCCACAATTCCTCCGGCACTCCGATTCCTCCAACCTGATAAGGAGAGCGAATCATTGCACTCATCACTACTGCACGATGAAATAAGCCTTCATTATCCATACATGCCATCTGGCTCATAACACTTCCGCCTCCGGCTGACTGTCCTGCAATGGTCACATTACCCGGATCTCCACCAAAGAAAGCAATATTTCTCTGTACCCATCGAAGTGCTGCCTGCTGATCCAGACTTC
>ERZ827440.2752-NODE-2752-length-14659-cov-6.380512_pt1 | contig 14659 bp, 19 predicted proteins | sample MGYA00519774_ERZ827440 | MGnify/ENA primary metagenome ERZ827440 (study PRJEB31778, sample SAMEA3449302) | human gut metagenome | biome: human gut; feature: human-associated habitat; material: faeces | place: United Kingdom | collected 2010/2012 ... | reverse complement strand
GCACTGCCTTTTTATCTGTCCTCCTTCCCCAGCTGGCAAAAAAAGGCTTTAAGACCGCCGTTCTCGATGCGGACATCACGGGACCGTCAATACCGAAAATGCTCGGAATAAATGAACGCGCAATGGCGGACGACAACGGAATTTATCCGGGCGTCTCAAAAAGCGGCGTTCGCGCTATGAGCCTTAATATGCTTGTTGAGGACGAGACAACCCCCGTTATTTGGAGAGGTCCCGTCATTGCGGGAACCGTCAAACAATTCTGGACGGACGTTATCTGGGGCGACATAGACTGTATGTATATAGATATGCCTCCGGGAACGGGCGACATACCGTTGACCGTATTCCAATCCATTCCCGTTGACGGCATTATCATCGTAACGTCTCCGCAGGACCTTGTTTCCATGATAGTGGACAAGGCTGTGAACATGGCGGAAAAGATGGATATACCCGTTATCGGACTTGTTGAGAATTACAGTTACTTCCGCTGTCCCGATTGCGGAAAAGAACATCATATTTTCGGCGAAAGCAGTATCGCCTCGATTGCGGAAAAGCACGGACTTCCCGTTCTTGCCTGTCTGCCCATCGACCCGCACCTTGCGGAACTTTGCGACGCGGGACGTGTGGACGAATATGAGACAACGGCTCTCGACAAAGCGCTTTCCGAACTCCTCGGCGAAAAGACTGAATAAAACCAAATAATACGCAAGCGGCGACCGTTTCGGTCGCCGCATTCTTTCTGCATAGTAAAACTCATTTCCAATAATGTTTTCAACTCTTGCCCTAATACAGGAGAAATTCTCTGATTGTTCCAATATGCTATGTACTCTTCCAGTCGGTTGATGAATTCATCCACCGATTGGATTTTTTCACCCAAAAACATATCAACCTTTAATCTTCCAAAAAATCCCCCATTAAACTGTTATCCAATCGGTTTCCTCTTCGGGACATACTTTGTTCTAAACCAGGCTCTTTAAACAGCCGTTGATATTCTTTCATTTTGTCCGGAGGTACTGAATGATTTGCTTTGGAATTGATGTCGCAAAGGACAAGCACGACTGTTTTATTATGAATTCAGAAGGCGAAGTCCTCGCAGATGTTTTTACTGTTTCTAACAGTAAAGCAGTTTTTGAACATCTTCTTTAAGTGAATTTGTTTCTTCTTTCTCGCTCTTATGTGGTTTTATTACCTGCAAATCAGTTCACATATATTTCTTCCATCGTATCAAGACAGACGCAGCCTAATGGGTTTCCAAACACAGCCCCGCAATCCGTTGCGATATGATTATTGCCTTTCCAGATACGTCCTTTATAATCAGGGTCAATAAGTCCCGTCGGGGTATGACCCGTTACTAATACAGTATCCTTGAAGTATACTTTTTCATAATCGGGCTCTCCGATTATAAAATCAGTTATTCTGCATCTGTCTGACCGAAGCATTTTTTCTTTTTCCGGAACGGTGTGAGAGAGGTGGTACTTTTTACCGTTTATCTCAAGTTCCCTGCGAAAAGGCAGCGAACCGAGAAACATCAACACCTTTTTCTTCTGAACGTCATCAATTTCAAGAAACGACCTGAAAGTTGTCTCTCCGCCGTCCGAAAGCCACAGCTGAAAAGCCTCCGTTAAGGAATCGACGGTATGTTCACCGTGCCGGGCTGCGAAATACTTCAAGAGCAGATATGCTTCGTGATCGTGGTTTCCTCGCAGACATACTATGTTCTTTTCGGAAATCAAATCAAGTATTATTCTTATTCCCCCGTCACCTCTGTCCACAAGGTCTCCGAGTATATATAACATATCATCGTCTTTGAGTTTCAACCTGTTAAGCAACGCCCTGTATTTATCAAAGCAGCCGTGAATATCCGAAGCGACGTAAATCATATATTATCCGCACTTTTTTCCGAAAGTTCTCTGCGTATGTCCATAAGCATATTGCCGAGCAAATTCCGAGCCTTTATGCTTTGACATTTTTCACATACACAATGTCCCCATTTGTTATCATGCCAGCGGTTGCCTTCCTCCAGATAATCTTCTCCCGTTGCAATAAGCATTTTTGCAAGCTCGGGAACGGAAAACTTTGCTTTCAGAATATCTTTCATAATTTCAACCGAAAGACTATCCCAATCGGCGGGAAGATTAGGCTCTTTTTTACCCATACGCTTTGCAACAACAGGGTTTTTGACAAGAGTATTTTTTACTTTGTCCTCTTCATTCATACACTTTTGAGCCTGAAAAGCGGCCTCCGCGTTGGGATATGTCAGCCCTTTGTACTCAAAGGGATACTGGTAAAAATTTGATAAAAAGTGATAGCAGCCTCTGAAAGATGATATTTTCTGCATGTTTTTTCTCCTTGGTTTCAGTTTTTATTGTTGCGGCTCTTGTTGCAACCATTATACGATATATTATGTACCAAAATAGGGAGACGAAAAACAGATAATACGCGTCCCCGAAGTAAAGCACCTTCGGAGGCGCGTATCATCTTCATTGTCCGTTCTATTGTTAAAACACGGTTGTATTGCGTATCCCGTCAACAATATCCGTTTTTTCGGTTGATAGCGGCAGCTGTCATCTAAAATCCGCCGTTTGCGCCGTAGCTTGCTTATTTATACTTCTTCAATCCGTTTTCAAGAACATCTTTTATCCGGGTCCTCAGCGATTTCGGAGAAATTATCTCAACATGGTTTATGTACTGCAAAGCCCAATACTCCATGGCGTTCGGGCTTGCCTTTATGCTGACGCGGACCTTGTTTCCGTCATCGGTTTTCATAATGCGGGCTTCTGTGCCGAACCAGTCCACAATCTGGTCAATGATGCCTGCGTCTGCGATAAAATCAATGCGTTCCTGCCTATCCGTGTACATATACGGCATATTTGAGGCAAGCTCTTTATAATTGATACCGTTCTCGTAGCCCTTCACGTTTTTTAACGGAGTTATTTTTTTGTCGGTAACGGTCATGTTGGTAATATGATCCAATCGGTGGAACACCATATTGCCCCAATATTCGCTGTAAGCCATAAGGTAATAGCGCTGATTGTGAAGAATCATCTGATACGGGCTGACATACTGATGAGAAGTTTTGTGCAGCTTCTTATCTGCGCCGTATTTATTGTAATCGTAATGCAGCTGTTTTCCCTCTTCTATGGCGGCGTCGATGAGCTCAATGTTATAAAAAAGCGCCTGATTGTCGGTTTTGCTCCAATCATTGACGGAATAGATATGCTTGACGCTGGATTTGAAATACTTGTTTGAAAGGGCGCAAAGGCGATCGATCAAGTCCTTGGAATGTTTTGCCGTAATATGCTTGCTGCTGAGCACACCGTCGATCAGCATGTGAAGCTCGGCATCCTCAAAATCGCGATAGTCAAGATAGCTCCCCGCCCGTCTCGATTCAATTTCAACGCCTGCCTCTTTAAGCAAAGATATATTGCGGCTGATGGCTTTGCGCTCTATCACGATGCCGTAATCGTTTTCAAGGCGGCGGGCTATATCCTCCTGTGTCAACGGGTGGTCATAGTCGCTGTGCTCCTTAAAAATCTGCCATATCCTTATCAGCGCCAGTTTTTTCGGTTCGAATTCTGCCATTTTCACGCCCCTCTTTTCTTATATTATATCATTTTCCCCGAGATCGGTTTTATCAAGTTTTTTCATATCGTACCACGGTCAATACGTCCGTCAGCGTCAATCCGCGAAAACTCAAAAACTCAGGCAAAAAGTTTATACTTTTTTTTAGTATATCACAATCCGCTCGACATTACAAGTATTTGAGTGTTTTTTCAAGCATTATATTCTTATTTTATTCTCGGCGCGCTTGTAATCAAGAGTAAAACAAGAGCCGACCAACAACGCATTGCTGGTCGGCTCTTCTGTCCTTAATCTTTTCATATCCTTTGATTCTTTCAACAGGAATATCAAACTTTCGTTCAGTAACATTTAGCCTGATTTCTTCTCCGTTTTCCGTCATACGCGCGGCAGTCTCTTTATTTTGACAATCAATGCGCCTGAGTATAATTTTGCCGAAATCTTTATTGGTTGCCCTGTCCGAAAAATCTTTAATGCTTGAAAAAAAATTATCGTTAAAACCGTATGTATTAATAATTGCCTGTGCAGTCTGTTGAAATCTCTCCGGACGCATCAAAACACCATGTTTTACATCCTTCGACAATTGTATTTATCAAAGCAGCCATGAATATCCGAAACAACATAAATCATATATTATCCATCCGTTTTCATTCAGTGTGTTGATTTGAAATACTCGTTGTTTTCAATAAGTTCATCAAATGTTACCGGTTCAAAGCCGTTTATATCTACACCGGCATTCAGAACTCTTTCTCTGTCACGAATAAGCGGCCAGAAGTCACTGGTCATATCGTTGTGTATATGCCCGTGGATCATATAAGTCTTCAATTTGTGACGCCAAGTCAAAAGCGGGTAATGACACATCGTAACCCCATGATTATCAACCGAAGTCTCAAGCATAGTATCAATGCCGAGGAAATAATCCGACACATTGACTTTTGTCATCCAGCTTCCGTCATGGTTGCCAATCAGCAACTTTTTTCTTCCTTTTAGCTGTTTCAAAATCGGCTCCGGTTCTTTGCATCTGAAAAACATATCACCGAGCACATATACGGTATCGCTCCCTTTAATCTTTTTATTCCACCGTTCAATAATTACGCTGTTCATCTCATCGACACTCGAAAACGGTCGGTTACACATCTCAATTATGTTTTTGTGTCCGAAGTGAGTATCCGCTATAAAGTAAATCATATTGGAAATTCCTTGAAATAGAAATCTTTCTTGGTGAACTCCGTCATGGAGAGCATAATTCTCAGTGACATTATAATATCATCAAGTAAGCATCAAATATGGAACATACGATGTACAATAATACACTTGAAGCAAAAATCCGTTTTATATTCACCATAAGGCTTTAATGGTCGTTATTATTTTATACAAATATGCAAAAACATTCACATAAATGTAGCGGCGGAAATCCTATCGATTATTGATTTTTTGAGCATTTTATGGTATGATTAAATAATAAGAAACAGACATTAATACCGGGAGGTCATTATGGTTTATTTGTCAAAATCTAAGTATTGCGGTTTGTGGCAATGCCCCAAAATTGCTTGGCTCAGAAAATACAAACCCGAAGAAGCGCATTTGGACGGTGGCGTACTTGCGCGTATGGATGCAGGCAATGAAGTCGGCGATCTCGCAATGGGGCTTTTCGGAGATTTTGTTGAAGTCACTGCCTATGATGGGGAAAAGCTCGATCTCCCCAAAATGATTGAGAATACAAAGATTGAAATGGAAAAAGGAACAAATAACATTTGCGAGGCTTCTTTCTCCTACAATGGCTTATATTGCGCTGTTGACATTCTGAGAAAAGAAGAAAACGGATGGGCGATTTATGAAGTAAAAAGCTCAGCTAAACACCAAAAGGATGACGGAGCGTGGTAGGACGATAAGGAAGTATATATAGCTGATATTTCTTATCAGAAATATGTTTTGGAACATTGCGGTTTTAATGTTGTTGGAACGTATCTTGTGTGCTTGAATGGAGATTATGTATTTGACGGCAGACTTGACTTGTCGCAACTGTTTTTCATTTCAAATGTCGAAGAGGCTGTCAAAACGGAGATTAAGAACATCGAGCACAATGTCGCAATCGCTGAGCAGATTCTTCCTTTGGAAGAAGAACCGGATATTGATTTGAGTCTTAATTGCAGAAAGCCTTATCAATGTGCATTTTGGTCTTTTTGTGCGAAACACATCCCTGAAAAATCCGTTTTTAACATCTATCGCCTTCGGTTCAGCAAAAAAATCGAGTATTATAAAAAAGGCTGGATAGCATACCGTGAGCTCCTTGAAAACGCTCCCATTACAAACGAAAAACAATTGCGTCAGATAGAATACGGAATTGAAGATAAAGGCACATACGTTGATAAAGTCGAAATCGCAACATTTCTGCAAACGCTCTCATATCCACTGTACTTCTTGGATTTTGAAACGATGCAGCCTGTCATACCGAAGTATGTAGGAACAAGACCGTATATGCAAATACCTTTCCAATATTCACTCCACTATATCGAACATGAAGGCGGAAGGTTGAAACACAAAGAATTTCTCGCCGAATCCGAAACTGATCCGCGTCGTGCATTGGCGGAACAATTATGCGAGGATATTCCGATGAACGTGTGCGTGACAGCATATAACAAAGCATTTGAGTGTGCGCGAATCAAAGAACTTTCTGCAGTATTTCCTGATTTGTCAGAACACCTTTTGAATATAAGAGATAATATCATAGATTTACTCGTACCATTCCAATCCGGCTGGTATTATAATCAAGCGATGGGAGGCTCTTTCTCGATTAAGAGCGTACTTCCCGCGATCTTTCCGAACGATCCGAGTCTAGATTATAACAATCTCGAAGGGGTTCACAACGGCGGTGAAGCAATGAATATCTTTCCTAAAATCGCTGATATGTCTCCGGAAGATCAAGAAAAAGCCCGGCATGACCTATTGAAATATTGCGAACTCGACACATACGCTATGGTTAAGGTTTGGCAGGAACTTGTCAGAGTTTCTAGATAAATAGTAACACATCCGAGGAGAACAGCATGAAATCTTTAACATTGATAGCCGCATCTGCAGATGAAAGAATGGATTTAGCTATTGAAAAATCCATGATTATTTATTGTAACAGATTAAAGACCGAGTATTATCCGGTAGGGTTGGAGGCAACTTTTCAATTCTATTTTGCTCGAATTCTCGAAAGTGTTTTGTCCACTTTGATAATTGACAAGGAATCGTTCCAAGTTCTTTTAGAGGACAATAATCCGATTGATTCGCAAAAGGATTACATTGATATTGTTGTCGTATATCATGGCATGAATTCGCTGACTAAAAAATTCTTCATAGAATTGAAATTCAAAAAGAAAACTGATGACGCGCCTGATTTGGGAGTTATTGAATCTTATATTGATATGTACAATCTCGATCATCACAAGCAAAAAGGAAATTGTAGTAAAGGCTACTACATATTCCTAACTAATCTGGTAACATATATTAACAAGTCAAAACGAGGAACCAGAGTTGAATTGCCAATGCATGAAGGAGCACGTATAATGGCTAACAAGATTTATAATGTTTCAGTCGCATCGGCAAAAAAAGCCGCATCAAAATACCCTAAAGGATTTAATTTTTCATCAGATCATCTTATCGAGTACAATTCCTTTACAGTAAATAAGGTGGACTTTTGGTACTATATCGAAACAATTTGACGCCCGCTAAACAAACAGTCCATCTTACTATTCAGCAGGCTGCTGTGCGGTCAACGGACTTGTCCTCGAGCACTCTTTATGGATTGTTTATTCTGTTTTTTATACTGTGATTATTGGTAATAATGGTGTTGATAGTGCTTTGATCCGTCGCTTTTCACACGAATCGATTTAAGATGACTCGATTCATTAAGATCAAACTCTTCATATACCACCTTAAGAATAAGATCCGTATTCAAATCCGGGGTTAGATAAATGGTTGCTTTTCCTTTCTTTATCTCAACACGTCCCCTTGGATAATGATTAAACGGTAATTCCATGGTGATGCTTCTGTCGAGCTTTTCCCACTCAATCTTATGATTGAAATTGTCTCCTGAATTTGAACCGTACACTGTTGATGAATCGGCAATTCCATCAGCATTACACGTTACAGCAACGGAAATAATCGTTGGATGAGAAGTCTCAATTCCTTTACACCAAAAAACACCTTTTTTCATTTGCCTTATCCTTAACTTCTTTAACGCCCAAAACGTCATGGCCGTATCTGTTGTTTGATTGCGTTTCCATTCTTTTCGTATCTCTGCTTTAGATCATATTTGATTATCCATTCAGCAATTCCTACACGCCTTGAAATATAAGAACTTATCTCAGATGCCTGTTCTTCTCCATACGTTTTGACAACAGCGTTTAATGCGTTATTCAAGTTTTCGAAGCTGACGCATCTATCAGACTGCAGAACGGACTCAAATAAACATATGTCCGGTTTGGCTTTTTCAATCATTTTTAGCACTAACCACACCTCATTTCTATCTCATAATTACCTCTCAACCTTCTTTGGCAGCTGTGCAAAGATCTTCTTGCGCGTTGTATCCGCAAAGAAACACCTGTCTTTTCAATGAAATGGCCTTTTTTAGATAGTCTGACAGTTTTATTGATTCATCTGTACGTTCGGCCAGATCGAAAATAAAGAGAGGCCAATTGATATGATTGAAATCTCTGATTAATTCGATATTTTGCCAGAACCGATTTACGTTGATGAACGATAAGAATTCAAAAATCATTGCGTCAGACTCGCTCAACAGCTCCCGTTCAAAATGAGAAGACGCATCATGCAGCTCGATTTTTCCGGTATCGTCGATAATAAGTTTTTTGTGTTCTGCTTTGCTTTGATTGTTTTCTTTGATGTGATTGTTAAGGGACATACGAAACACTCGGGTATCGCCGATTCCACCGGTTAATTCTGAAAAGCGCTTTTTTGGATAGTATTTTTCGATGTCTTTATAGTGTTTGAATTTGTCCGAAAACCTGTTTTTTTGATCAAAGATAAAGAGTGAAAGACTTTCTTCCTCCGCGCTTTGATGAATCATTTCATAAAAATCGTCGCATGAGATTTCTTCTTGAGTTTTGACATCATATTCAAAGATATTTGTTTCAGGCACTCCGGTTGCAGTAACATAGTATTGAGTACCTGTAATCTCAATCTCAGCCTTTATCTCTGTACCTTCTTTTATGATAGGCTTCTTACCTATAAGTAACTCGCTTTTTAAAATTACGCCAACGGCTTTTATGATTATATCTGCGATCTTAGGGAACAGAACGGCAAGTTGAGAATCAAAAGAAGACTCAAAATGATTGACTCCTTCAAAATCTTCAAATTGAATTCTCTTTACGAGCAACTGGTCGCTCCTCCTTTCGGCTTTTTCTGCTTCTAATATAGCGCTTGCCGTTGCCCAAATACGGTACATAAGATACTATGCCACGCAAAATCCGATAGGATTCTGCGATTTTTTTACGGAAGCAGGAGGAAGTTCTATGTCTTCTGCGCAAATCGTCACAATATCGTCTTTTGCGATGAGATCAAAGTCCATGTTCAGCAGTCTGCTCGCTTGCGCCATCTTTGCCTTTTCGATTACATTACGAGCGTATCGTCCGTTACCGAAGTCATCATCGTTTTTTGCGACATCGAATACAACGGAAAGACGTTCGCGGGCGTCTTCCGTAAGTCTCAGACCCTTTTTCTTTGCAATCAACGAGGCAATATCGCAGAGTTCTGCGGTGTTATAATCCGCAAAAGGAACATGGAACGCAATCCTTGATCTGAGTCCGGGGTTTTTCTGAAGAAACTTTTCCATCTTGTCCGGATACCCCGCAAAGATAACAACGACGTCATCCCTGTGATTTTCCATTTCCTGCACGATTGTATTGATCGCTTCATCTCCGAAAGATCCGTCTCTATCATCAACAAGAGAGTATGCCTCATCAATGAACAATACACTTCCTTGAGCATCACGAAACTTTTTCTGAATTGTAGGGGCTGTCCAGCCAACGTATTTGCCGACCAAATCGCCTCTTCCGACTTCAACAAGTCTTCCTTTTGAAAGCAAATCGTTTTCTTTCATTATCCGTGAAAACAGTCTCGCAACCGTTGTTTTGGCAGTTCCCGGATTTCCGGTGAAAACCATATGCATTGCAGGTCTGTCAGCTTTCATCCCCTTATCCGCAAACAGTTTTTGAGCCTTGTAGTAGTTCAGAGCTTGTCCAATTACTTTTTTGGCGTCATCAATACCGATCATTTCCATCAATTCGTCATAAGCGGTTCCTTTGGGCTCTGCTTTAGCTACTTCTCGTTTTGCGGTAACAATATCTTTGTACTGCGGGTAAACCCCTGTTTTGAGTTTATTGTTGTACCATTCGTCAAACAGATCATGAAGATCAGGAGCCAAATAACCTTTATCATCTTCAAGTTTATCAAACAGCTTTTTATCGGCTCTGATCTTGTTGTCTTTTGCAAGCATCTTGAGAAAACGCTCCGCACGGTCTCCGGAAACAAATTCTTCCTTCAGTTCGACAAAACTGGTGATTCCCAAGTTCTCATAGAAGATATCTTTTGATTTAGTACATTCCCGAGGAAGACAAAATACGGTAAGAACCTGATTGCGGTATTTCTTCATTACTTCGCAAATGTTCTCTATGGTTTCTCTTCCACATGTTGCATAATCATCTTCGGTGTCATCATTTGCAATATATCTTACTATAACCGCACCGCCGAAACTGCTCTTGTACAGACAATCATATACTGTCATCGAAAAGCTATCACCCGGTCTGAAATCAAGAAAAGAGTACCTCTTGCTGCGAAGCCTCCCGTTCAAGTAAAGCGCCTGGAGAAGAAGGCGGTACATGCCTTTGCGAGTCTCTCGGTCATCTGTCTGAACGAAGTAGTGAACCGGATGACCAGTGGTTTTGCCTCGTGATCTTCCCGCAAAAATCCGGTCAAGTTCGGGAACAAAAGTATCCCTTGCAAGATAACGGTCGGCTTCTTTATAAATCTCCGTTTTATTTGATTCGTCAATAATATTCTCGCCGTAATCCAGACCTCTGCCGAACCTACCGTTGAGTTTATCCAGATCGAACAGCTCAAGAACGTCATCGTCGTCATCGATATAGTCATTCCTGTTTGCGCACTGAAGCATGCTGCGAGTAGCGTTGAGTGTGATTTCTTCAACGCAAATGTCTTTAATCTCCAGTTCAATCGCATTAAGAAAAGAAGAAATCTGCTTACTGATGTTAGTTGATTCGCGGCATATGATCCCTATTGTTACGGTGTCTTCAGATGCGTCTGTTACGTAGAAAAATGCTTTTCGATTGAGTTTCTGATTAAAGGAATTGCTGCGCATAGAAATCTTTCTGACTTTCTCGTGCAGCACACGCCTATTATCGTTTCCTTCTGCCCATTTTTCATCAACCACAAACCCCTCGACTCTGAAAAACTGCATCTTTTCTTCCTCCCGTAGCTTTTTTCCTCATTATTATAGTAACAAATATAATGCCTCTTTTTCGGTGCTTTACTATTATACTAAATACTCTGCAATGCTGATATGAGATCTTCCGGTTTTTCTATCTTGATGCGGGGACCAGTAACAAACGTTCCTTTTGTTCCATTGCCCTCGTTTAATACTTTTATGGCTTTGCCACCTGCGGCGATCCACGCTTTCAAATTAGGGCTATGGTCATCAAGGAGAATATCATTGTCAGAAATGTCCTTAATAATCTCAGCTTTATTCCTTCCGCATACAGTAAACAGTCTATGTTCTGAGTCAATCTCCGGCAAGAACTTATTAAGCCATTCGTTCTTTTCCCTTTCAGACTGTTCCTTACATTGAGGCAAAACGGCGGAGAGGACAAAAACCTCTGTCAATTGAGTTTTTATTAGGGTTTTTACCGCAAGCACCATTGATTTTCTCGGACGAAGTGAACGAAAATATCCTTCTTTCTCCATCTCCTCAACATTCGCAGCAGGGTTATATTCAGCAAGTACGCCGTCCATGTCTATATATACCCGCTTCTTTCTCAGCGGGACGTTTGATCCGCCGGGACCCATGTCTTTAAAAATATACGCTCTTCCTCCGACAGTATGAAGACAATGATCCCACCAATCGTCATCAACTACCGGATCGTTTTTACACATAGGGATGATAGTATCAAGCACTTTATCAAAACAATCGCAGCAAAAATTGAATTGTAATCGTTTCAAATCATACTTGGACGGATAATTCACAAAGATATCATATCTGTTGTCACCAAGGTACAAATCCTCTATATCAAACTGTTTTCCGCACATAGTACATTTGATTTTTGCCGATTCAGCAAATTCTTCTGTAAGAGTACACTTGTATTCATTTTCTTCCATAGTTTTACCAACTCAAATCATTAAAAATATACGCAAGGTCTTTGAAAGCGATTTCGGTCCTGTTTTGGATTTCTTCATCGCTGACCTGATTGTCGGTCTCGTATTCTTCTATTTTTAATCTCAGATCGTCAAATTCGTCGGCGACCTTGTTCACAGTGTCTTTCCAACGCTTTGCAAAATCTATATCTTTAGAATCGACTGCTTCCCAATAGCTTAATCCCTCGGGATTATCGTTCAGAACACAATTCCCGATTGCAGGCGATTCTTTTATAAAGAATCTGAGATAATCGCGAATAATGATGGCAAGCATCCTGTTCATCTGCCAATGAATGTCCCAGGATATATTTTTAATCTGAAAATTACTGCTTTCAGCGTTATTTTTCATATTAACAGCTTTGCCAAGGTTCAAATGGTTTAACTTGTAATCGCGATGTTTGTTTTTCACTCGCTCAATAACAGTTCTGATTTGATAGCGAACTCCAATGATTCTGTAATCCGACATATTTTTAACTCTGTTAAGGTATGAAACGTAATTCTCCGACGTAAACTCGCTGCTTTCACCTTCTGAATTGATTTCACATAACCCATCAGACAGGCTGTCATACAGTTGGTTCCATTTTCGTTCGGTTATATATTTCTTCATTTACATGGCTCCTTTTTGCGGTTGATTTTTTTTGAAAAACATAATCATAAAGTGCTTTTACTTCCGGTTCAAGAACAACAAAGGACAAATTGATTTCTGTACATTCGCGAAATCGTTGAGCAAAAAAAGAACCGTCGCGGCAGGTTCCTCTTGTGAAAAGCCGTACTCTCCTGTTCCCGGCGCGGGAATCAGAAGCAAATTGAAATTGTATTCATCGGATATTTGAGGAGGTTTTCATTGGCAGTGGAATCAGTTGGAATCTCTTCTTCCGGTTCATATTTGCGATAATGAAACGTTCCGTCGAACCAAGCCATTATAATACCTCCACTTCTGTAATTGGCGCATAGAATACCTCTTATTTTTGTTCATCGCCTCCCGGGAAAGCGTATTTAGCCAAGCCAATGGCTGAACCGTTGCTTTCGTCGAAGTTTACTCTTATTCCGGTTGCTCGTTTTTGATAACCGAGTTTTTCGAGCAGGGCAATTGATGCGCTGTTATCACTTAATGTCTCCGCAATGACATTTTCTTCTGTTTTTCCGGATATGGTGCCGTTCAAGTAAGCTCTTGTAAAAGAGGAAACCGCTTCATACCCATAACCTTGCCTGCGATATTCTTTGAAAATATAGAACTCAATATTGTTATTCGCAGGAGTTATTCCGATATATCCGACCATTGTGTTCAGATCTTTGGAAATGACAGAGTAATAAATTACGTTCGGGGTCGGTTTCTGAATACACTCAATTAAATTCTTTGAAGGTTCAATGCCATATTGCTTATACAATTCTTCCGCTTCAGTCACATGAGCAACATAAGCCGCCCAATCAGTTTTGTTCATCGGTGTCAAATTGATTTTTTCTGAAATAATCTCATTCATTGCAATTCATCTCCTTTTTTTTGACGGCTTTATTATACCATCAGTAAAGCACTAAAAACGGGACATAACAAAATGGCTTTATTATAAGCTCTCCAAAAACCGCCGTGAAATTACAGCGGGAAAAGTCCTTATATATGGATATGCAACAAACAGTTTGACAAAAAACAGACTTCAATCAGTCAGACATCGAGAAAAAAAAGACCCACTACCTTTCGATAGTGAGTCTCGTGCGAAAATACAGTAACTTATAAGATTCAATATGATTTTACGGGAAATCATACCTTGATTTACTCCGAATCGGAGTTTGATTGGCGATTTTTTGAGACTAAATCGCTTTTTTTCGCTTTCTTTACAGTCCGAAATCAATAGAGTTTCGCGCCGGCGGGAATATGCGGGTCAACCATGAGCAGGTGAAGTTTTTCTTCGTCGTCTTCATGGTGAACGGCGGAAATAAGCATTCCGCAGGATTCAATGCCCATCATCGGGCGCGGCGGAAGGTTTACTATCGCAATACAGGTCTTGCCCACAAGGTCTTCGGGTTCATAGTAAGCGTGAATGCCCGAAAGAATGGTGCGCTCGGTGCCCGTGCCGTCGTCAAGCGTGAATTTGAGCAGTTTTTTGGACTTGGGAACGGCTTCGCACGCAAGCACTTTAACCGCGCGGAAATCGGATTTCGAGAATGTCTCAAAATCAACGGAGTCCTCAAACAGCGGCTCTATCTTAACTTTGGAAAAGTCTATTTTCTCTTCGACTGCGGGCGCGGACTCTGCGGGTGCCGCGGTCTTTTCGGACTTCTTGTCCGCGTCAAGAGATTTAAGCGTGGGGATTCGGACAGAAGCCGGGAATTATCAAGGATTATCAAGCATTTACGAGCATTTTCCAAAAATAAAACCGCACAAACAAGGTCGTATCAAGAATTATCAAGAATTCCGACATGCGTATGTTGGTGTAACTTTTGGTGTAAGTGTAACCTTGATAGGAAGGTAGTTGCAGAGATAGTAAGTGACGAAACCTGCACAAGACAAGCCGTACTGCTCATATCGGGCAATATCAGGTGCCTTGCCCGTAGGGGGGGTAGAACTGTCTGCTAATTGGAAGGTGTAAAAGAACACACAAGACAGTAATCCCATTCAGCAAGCAGTTTCCTGTCCGTTGTGGCTAAATCATTGTATCCT
>ERZ827440.2728-NODE-2728-length-14769-cov-5.353813_pt1 | contig 14769 bp, 22 predicted proteins | sample MGYA00519774_ERZ827440 | MGnify/ENA primary metagenome ERZ827440 (study PRJEB31778, sample SAMEA3449302) | human gut metagenome | biome: human gut; feature: human-associated habitat; material: faeces | place: United Kingdom | collected 2010/2012 ... | reverse complement strand
CGCCCATCGGGGCGGCTCTTTCCACGCAAAACAATAAGGAGGGACATGACCTCTGTGGGTCATGTCCCCCGCTAATCTGGTGGACGATACAGGACTTGAATTGTAATCTAACTATTTTCGTGAGTAAATAGCCGTAAAATGGAGCTTATTCTCTAGCCTTTAATCTTGGAAGATTCAATAGTTGTAAAGGGTAGTAAAGTTCGAGATATCGTCTAAAGGGTATTTTGAAGGGTCAAAAAGGGTCACGGCTTTCCCCTCTTGTCACCTGTCGGATTTTATGATATTCTGTCCGTGGCCCTCTTTTGAGGGCTTGGCGCTGCACAAGACGGCGGGCGGTTAGTCACACAACCCCGAAAGGGGGTGACGCCATGCGGATCACATTACATATCGGGCGGTTCACCGTTACGATTATTGTGAAAAGCAGAAACCGCCACCCTGGCCGGTGACGGTTTCCATTTGGGAATTTAGTTAACTGCTTGGGCTAACCGCTTGCCGCAGCGCCCTTTCTATATTCATTATAGGCCACCACGGCCACCATGTCAAGCCCTGGGCGCTATGCCTGGGGCTTTTCTTTTTCTAGCCCCTCAGAGGCCGCAGGAGCGCCATTGTCCCGCTCCATAGCCTCAGATATAGCCCTGTTCACAAAACCGTTCACGCTCTCCCCACGGGCTTCTGCGTGGGCTTTTATGGCCTCCTTCTGGCCTTTGGGAACCGTTAATTCCATTCGGTCATAGTTTGCCTTTACATATTTGTGTACGGCCTTCTGCTGCGCCTTTGATACTGCCACGGTGTTTCCCTCCTTCCTGGGGCGCGGCAAATGCCGACACCTCCTCCATTATGGCTTTATTATAGCGCAAAAATCTACTCCCGTAAATAGTAAATATAAATAAAAATATTCCCGTAAATATATGCACTATGTCAATATACATATTCCCGTAAATATATTATAATACATAATGTCAAGAGGGACAGGGCCCCGGCGGTCGACAGCCGCCGAAAGCGGATAGGGCGTACTCATGAGGACACCGGGATGCTTCCAACAAGGAGCAAGTGTTATCTGGGGGCCAACACCTTAGACACGAACCTTGACAACCGAATATCCGACACCGTATAATCAGGACAAGGGGTGATAAAGATGGACAGCATGGAATTGATTCTCCAGGAGCTCCAGAAAATCAACAGCAGATTGGACAGCATAGAGCAGAGATTCCCGCAGCAACGGAAAGAAATTATGCAGGATGTGAAAACCCTGCTGGATTCCGAATTTACACCGCGCTTCAACCTCCTGGCGGAGAATCAGGACGAAATCCTCCGGCGGGTGCCTACCGAGGAGGACGAGGAACTGTGGAATACCCGCCTTGCCGCCCTGGAGGCAATGGTCAAGAAGCACTCCCGCGAAATCGCCGCATTGAGAAAAGCCAACTAAACAGTACATACCAGACGGTGCCGGATATTCGGTGCCGTCTGTTTTTGTCCCTGTGAGCCCGCTGGAAATGATGGAAACAATGGAAATGATGCGGCATAAATTCCATCACTTCCATCATTTTCACAGGATGCGCAGAATAAAAAGTAAGGGAGACAGCGAAACGCAGGGGCGTTTTTACGACAATAGCCGAGGGATTACTCCCCCGGCTGTTTTTCTGCCCTCTAAGACGGAATAAACTGGGGTTACTCCCCGGACTCTCTCTTGTCCCGCTCCATCCGCTGATCTACCGCATTTATAATATATTGATTCATACTTTCGCCAGCGGCGGAGGCCGCTTCCTTTATATTGTTCTTCTCACCTTTAGGCATCCTGATTCTAATTTCATCCAGCTTCTCAAGGTATTTGATTGATGCTTTTTTCTGCGCTTCACTGACCGACATATTGCTCACCTCCTGGGGGTGCCCTGAAATGGGGCATGCCCTTTCCATTGTGTCTATATTATAGCACATCTGTCTATATGTGTCCATATAAAAAAGCAACGAATATATGGGAACATATTTAGGCGTTCTGTCAATAGATTTCTATGGGAACATATAGTATAATAAGACCATAGAAAGGGGGAACACCCCAGGGACAGGCGAAGGTGGATACCAAGAACACCACATAAGAGCGGGACGGGATATGGTAAGTCACCCCCGGGAGGGTGCACATAAAGCCCACCGCCGCCGGAGCGGCCCACCAATAACTACAGGAGGTCAATATCATGAGCACCAACGAACTGAACACCACCGCAAAGGAGCTGCTTAGTATCCGTTCCATGATCGCGGAGCTGGAGGCAGAGGCCGAAGCCCTCACCGACAAGCTCAAGGCCGCTATGGTGGAGCGAGGGACAGAGACCCTCCAGGGCGACGGCTGGAAAGCTACCTGGAAGAACGTGGTTTCTAGCCGCTTTGATTCCAAGAGGTTCAAGGCCGACCATGCAGACCTATACGGCCAGTACAGCAAGCAGACCACCACAACCCGCTTCTGTGTGGGAGCATGAGAAAGGCCCCCATATCCCAGCCGACCAAAGCAAGAGGATATAGGAGCCGATAACCACCCCGGAGGGGCTATGGTGACAGTTTATCATAGTCCCCTCCGCAAAATCAAGAAGGGGGACGGGGAAATCCTCTTGACATTTCTTTGTAGCTACAATATAATTAGATTGTACCCACAGAGAAAGGAGGGGAAATATTGGGTATCAAAAAAGGCACAAAGCTAACAGACACCCCAAAAGACCACATGCTCCGCGTAAGGATGGACAAGGAAACCCTTGAAAAACTGGACGCGGTATGCGAGGAAAGGCACGAAAGCCGCTCCGAGGTAGTCCGAAGGGGTATTGAAAAGCAATTTGCCGAAATAAAGAAATGAGGACAACCGCCCTCCCGACCGAGAGCTGACGGTTGCCCTACTCACCAAACACCCAGGGGCTTTTCTACCCTCTGGAGGCTGGCTAAATCTATTATAGCTGTCCTCCGGGTGAAAATCAAGGAGGAAACAGCATGAGAACCACAGCAACCATATACACCCGGCGCTTTCCGGTCACAATCCGGGACGAGCGCACCGGGGCCGAAATGCAGGACTATATCACCCTGGACAAGGCCCAGATTCAGGCGGCCCAGCTTGTGGGTCTGAGCTCTAAGGAGCTTATCTTAGATCACTACAACCGCCACGGATTCCGGGTACTGGACATCGGCAAGGCCGAGAAAGGGCGGATTGAAGTGGAGCTTTCCAGGGGATGTGTAGGCCATGATAGAGCGTGAGAAAGAGCAGACTGGACAAAATGTCCGATCTGCTACGACGCGCGAAGTCAAGATGGAGGAGATACCAATGGAGACAATACACACCGGGGCGGCCGCGATTACCTTCCCCACCACGCCGGAGGCGTTCATTGCCTATCAGGAGCAGCTTGTGGGCCGTGAGCTGTCAGAGAAGGAACAGGGCTTTACAGCCGCCTGGGTGGAGGCTTTCAAGTTCTCTTATGAGGACGGATTAAAGCAAGACCGCGCTATTCTGGAGAAAGACCTGGACAAGCTGGATGAAATTATGGCCCGTCATGGGGACGATGCGATAGTACATAAATTTGCCGAGGCATGCCGGGCCTGGATGATTGAAGCTTGGGAACAGGGAGCAGAAAGGAGCACTTCAAAATGATTGACATTATAACCGCGCTGTACCACGCCGCCAGCAGCGAGGAGCCGGACACGATGGATGGCCCGAGCCTGTGCGACTACTACCGGCGCAGGGATGAGACAGAACACACCCGCCGCGCCCTTGTGGACACTGTGGGCGACGAGGTGGACGTGGACAGCTACGGGGTAGCTATGGAGTGCCAGGGCTTCGTAAACGGCTTCCGGCTGGCCCTGGGGTTGTGTATGGGGGTGTGCTGCTGTGGATAGCCTGCTGGTCATGTTTGAGGCTTGCACCGACAGCCCCGCTTATATGCGCCTGGACAGCGAACAGGAGGCCGCCGCCGCGGTGCTCTCCATCATGGGGGATAACCCGGAGCTGGAGGAGCTGGTCAACGCCCACACCTACACGGCGAAACAGGAGGGGTTCGTCAACGGCTGGGCCTGGGCACAGGCTACAGCGCGGGAGTGCTTGGCCCTTCGGAAATTGCCTGTGCTGGTGGAGAACTACGGCCCTGACCGGAGGTGCGGGACTTGCGGGTGGTTCGTGCAGCACTACCGATATACCGGGGCCTACCCCTGGTTTGCTGTGGTGGGGTGTGGGCATTGTACCGACCCGGAGACAAAAAAGAGCCTCACACGTAATCCGGTTTGGCGTGGGTGTGAGCATTGGAGGCCCAGCGGCTGAGTGCTGCCGGGCTCTCCTCTGACCGTGAAAACCTGAATAAACCTGAAATTCCCACAGGGGGGGGCACCGCATACAGGGCCATACATGCGGCGCTTTTTGTTTTATCGGGCGGAAAAGGCTACCCACGCCGTTTCCCTCCGGTCATGTTCCCCACTCCGGAGGAAGGGGGCCTTTTTAGGGCCTCCGAAATCTCCGGATACTCAGGGTTCACTCAGGCTTCGTTCGGGGCTTTTCTCTCTGTTCGCTCGTTGTTCGTTTCCCTTTTAGGGCCTGCGAAATCTGCGGCTCTTCCCGGCTTCCTCACGGCTTTACCGGTACGCCCGCAGCACTTGGGATACCCTGGGATGCCGCAGCACCCGCATGGCTGCCGCCTCCAGCTTGCGCACCTCCTTCTCCGGTGTGCCGGTGGCTGTGGCTATCTCCGCCACGGTCTGGCCCCGGTAGTAGCGCCGCCGCACCACCTCCCGTTGCTCCGCCGGGAGTGCGCCCAGGGCGTGGCCGAGGATGCCGTGGAGCTGCTGGTGGTCACTGTGCGCCTCTGCCTCCTCGATAGCGGCGGCCCCCGCCGGATCTTCCACCACGGCCTCCAGGGTGTCCGCGTCCGGGTCGTCGCTCAGTGGAGCGTCCAGACTGAGGGCCCGGTCGAGCGGGTCGAGGCGGTCGCGCTGTGTACGCCGCCCTGTGGCCGCTGTAAACGCCGCTTTGAGCCGTAGGGCGTACACGGAGAGCAGGGGCCCGTCCGCCTCTCTCCACCGCTCCAGCGCGTCCAGGAGGGCTATAAACGCCTCTTGCTCCAGGTCGTCCACCGTGACACCCCGGCCCACCCTTGCCCACCTCCGGGCCCGCCAGAGGGCAAAGCGCCGCACCTGGGCCCACAGCTCCGTGATTTTGCCCTGCTCTCCCGCTCGGATCGCCGCCGCCAGTTCTTCATTACTCATTGCCTCGCTGCCCCTTTCGTGGTAGAATGTGGGTGACAAGCTCACATACTACCATGCCGCTCTCAACTGCTGAGGGCGGTTCTTTTTTTTTGCAAGTAACAATCAGTAACTTGCAAAGTCAATACCATTGACCTCGTGCTGGGGGCGCGTACGAAATTCGTTCGAGCTATTGACCACTGGGCCCATAATTGGGCGCAGTATGAACCGTACCACTTGGGGGCCACCAGGAGGAGAGCCCAACTTTGGGCTCTCCTATTTTTGACAGCGCAATTTTGCGCTGCCACCCGAGCGGGCGAAAATCCATTTTTGGATTCTCACCCCTAATTGCAAAAGGTTCAATAGGTTCAAAAGCACGAAGTAACGAATCGTTACCTCGTGGCCCACCCCCTGCCCCATAGCAAGGAGGTGCAGATTTGCACCCCCCTGCGGGCCTCCATCCTTTCCAGACCTACCGTCGTGAAATGCGGCACATGCTGAGGGCGATTCCCCCCTCAATCAAAGAAAAGGATTGCTCCGGGCTGCTCCTCGAAAATCTCGCCGTTCGTCAGGCCCATCGCTCTGATCTCGCGGTCGCCGTCGGCCAGCTCCACCAGAGCAAGGCAGGCGACGGGCTGTGCTGTCCCTCCGTCATAGGCATACATGAGGTTAGAGGGGGCGGGGATGATCTGAATAGTCTTTTCGTTCATGGTTCAGTTCTCCTTTTTTATGTGTGAGATTTTGGGAGATTTCGGTACATTTCCATCCAGTCCTCAAGGCGCTGCGTCACCAGCCAGCCGGAGCGGTTGCGCCTATGGAACACGGTGGGCGCTCCATCCTGAAACCGCTCCGCGTCCCGGACGGCCTGGGCCATAGCCTCCGGCACATTCAGCCGCTCGTTGCGCTTGCACTCGATATGTACGCTGGGGAGGCCGGACAAGTCCGGCACTTCCCCATAGCTCTGCACCCGGCCCGGCTGCACGTCGTAGCCGTATCCCTGGAGTATGCGGGCAAGCTCCAGCTCACCCGCACGGCCTTTGCGCTGGCTTGCCCTACCCATTGGAATCTCCATTCAGCTCGTTGCTGATCACCTCCAGGTGCTCCGCAATTTCCTCCAAAGCCTGCGCAATCTTCACTAATACGTTGTATGTAGCATCATTCATTGTTTCGCTGTCTCCCTTACTTTTTATTCTGCGCATCTTGTGGAAATCATGGAAATGATGGAATTTATGCCACATCATTTCCATTGTTTCCATCATTTCCAGCCATAGCCGGGTTAATAAAATATGCTATCTGAGTCCGATTGTTATACCCCACATCGGTTTCAACTTCCTGGAGGTATCTGCGCTCTACCAGGATATTCAAGGCTGCTGTCATGTCCTCCGCTTTGCCAAATTTTCCTCGGCATAGCCTGGTTAGTTCTGAGCGGGTCACCCTGTTCAGCCGGACAGCAGACAGACGCTTTAGAATATACTTTGCATCCGCTTGGCTTTCGTTTGCCCCCATGAGCTGATAGGCGGCCTCTGCGTGGCCGGAAAAGAACTCCCCGAGACTTGTAGCTGAGGCCATAGTTTCCGCGCTTATGGGGGAGTCTGTGGGCGGCCCCAGGCACTCCGCTGCGTGCATCAGCGCCGCGATACGGACAACGGCCCCGGTCAATTTGCCGCCCCAGTCCCGCATGAACTCCCACTCGTTGCCCAGCTTCTTTTCTATGTACGCTTGGTAGCTCTTGCGTACCTCGTCGGCCTCCGGGGAAAGCCTGATGATACCGCTCCCCTGGTCACTCAGAATCCGGCGCACAAACGCCCGGTATTCATCACGCACACGGTCGGGGACAGGCGGCGGGGAGATTGCCCGGTGTCCAACTTTTGATTTGCAGACGGCATATAGGAATCTTCCGCACAATCCCCGCCCCCGGAAGGTGGAGTTATTCATTACCCCATTCAGAACGTCCGGCTGAATGGTAAGCATCATAGTCAGGCGCGGGGCCTTTATGTGGTTTGCTTTCCGTCCGATCCGGTCAACGGTAATCGGATCACCAGAATGGCCCTTTAGGTAAATATCAAAATTGGCTCCCTTTTCGTAGCGCCCCGCCATGCTGTCAAATACTCCGCCCTCGGCGGAGGACACGGTGATGCAGCCGCCTTGCGCGTCCATGATGTCCACCAGCTTTTCCGGCGTGGTATCATCCGCCAGGAGGCGAAGGGGGTGCTTGTCCTTAAACTCCGCAAGCCGCGCGGACAGCTCCAAAGCCTCCGCCCGCATTTCCTCGAAGTTCGCTTTACCTTTGGCGGCGCTGTTCTTGGCCGCCTCCAGGGCCTTTTCCAGCAAGGCCCGCTCGGTCTGGTTTTGTGCAATCTCGGCGGCCTCCGCCGCTCTGACCTCGGCCTCATACTCATAGATTGGTTTATTCAGCGCGGAGATTACGGCGCTTTTTCGCTCACCAGGGGGCGCAACTGCGGAGGAATAGAGGCAAAGCGGTTCCCGCCAGTCTCGGGTAACCTCAACCTCATATCTTCTCTGAAATGCCGTTGCCAGCACGCCGAGCGATAACGTGCCGCCCATTTCCTCCGGGGTCTGTGTGCTCTCGGCCAGACACTCCACAAAGGCCCCCAGCGGGCCGGGAAGTGCTTCCACCGGAAAATCCGGGGTCTGAATTTCGTCAAAGGGGATCGGCTTCTCCCAACCTGTGGCACGCGGGCCAAAAGCCTCCAAAGGATTGCCGCCTCTGTCAACAATGGCCTTTGCAGCGTCCGCCATCTCCTGACAGGTGAAGTCGTTTCGGCTTTTCAGCGTTTCCACCTCGTCCAGCGTGAAGCCGAGCTCAAGTAAATAGTTGAGGGGATCACCCAATGGTATCACCTCTCTGCCTGTTCAATGGCCTGGGCTGACTTCATAATCTCCCCAGCCCTGTGGCGCATGGAGCGCACGCAGGCGGCCCGTTCGTGCTCGGTGGCGGGTAGATAGTACCCCGTGGCGTTATCCGCCAGAATGGGCCTCCCTTCACGCCGCTCCCGCTCGATCATCAGGCGCACCGTGCGCCCGTCCAGGCCCGTCAACTTCTCCAGCTCCCGGCGGGGTATCGCGTTCTCGCGCCCGTGGCTGAGAAGATCCGCAACTTTCCGTTGACCACCGGGGCCGTTAGGGGTAAACTGAGGTTTGGAAGTGGTGTCCGCCTGCATAGCCGACCCCGTTTCCACTGCCCGTCCTAGTGCGCCAACACTGGGGCGGGTTTTATTTTCCCTGTTCATACTGTGCTCACCTCCGTCTGCTTCTTTACCCACTCCCGAAGCCCGTCCACACTGACCAGAGTTCGATTACCCAACTTGAAGGCGGGGAATCCGTCTTGATGTATGTACTGGTAAATCGTGGGCTTTGATACTCCCAGTAGCCTCGCTGCCTCTGGAGCAGAGACGGCCAGGGGTTCCAGCTTGTCCATTATTGTGCCTCCTCATTCTGAACGGCCTTCTGGGCCTTTCGCTCCCAGTACCGAAGATTATTGGCCCTAACCTTATCCTTGTTTTTCCGTCGCCATTCTCGCTGATAGGCTCGGCGCAATTCCAACGCCTTCTCCTCCAACTGCTTTTCACCCATGTTTTCGTTCTCCTTTCTCTTGACAATTTTGCATCTCTAGTGATATGCTTATGATACAAGTATGACAAATGATAAGAGAAAAGTCAATATCCGCAGATTAACATTCTTCTATTGTATATTATTAGAGAATTTGTTGGAGGGAATTGGTTATGAATAGAGCGAAAAAGGATGCTCCGCCGCGTTTTCCGGAGTTTCGGGAAGCTTTTCTTGAATTGATGGGGGACATGACGCTGGAGCAGTTTGCAAAAAAGCTCGGTATGTCTCGCGCTACTGTGGGATTCTATGCGGCTGGGCAAAGGATACCGGATGCACTTGGCTTGAAAAAAATTACAGAAACGTGCAATGTTTCGGCAGATTGGTTGCTAGGGATCTCAGATTATAAATATAAACAATTTGAGAGAATGACGGCTGCGGAATTAGGTTTATCCGAAAAAGCTATATTTGCTCTTACCAAAATAAAAGAAATGAATAATCATAGTAGCTCTATTGAATCGCTTAATTCTCTTCTCTCTATGGATAAATTTTATTCGCTTTTAGTCGATATATCACATTTGAAAAAAGCAATCGAAGATAACCTTAAGAAAAAAATCCCCGCGCCTTTTACAAATGAATCGAAGCAAGCAGAAATGATCAAAAGCAAGGCGGAGAATTTACTAAATCAAGGTGGCGGCTTGTATAAAGTAATAGATGAAACAGACTATCTTAAAATGAAAGAATACTATTTGCAAAGTGCCTTTTCAGAGATCGTTAATAAGGTCATTTTTGACAAAAATGAAACCTTAAAGCAACTGTTATCTTTAGAGCAGGGAATACGACTAGAGCCGTAATATTGAAAAAAACCGCCCCCGGTGCGACCAACACCAGGGACGGGCTATGAGGGGCAGTAAACTTGTGGGCCTACTGCTCCTCCATTCTATCACATGCAAAGGAGGAATTTCAATGGCAAGAAGGAGCAACACCAGAGCGGCCCAGGGGGCCGGGACAATCCGCCAGCGGAAGGATGGGCGCTGGGAAGCCCGATATACTGTAGGCCGTGATCCGGGCACCGGGAAGCAGGTGCAACGGTCGGTCTACGGAGCCACACAGCAGGAGGTGCGGAAGAAGCTGGCCCAACTCACCGCTGCGCTGGATGTCGGTACATACAAGGAGCCCTGTAAAATGACTGTGGCCCAATGGCTAGACATTTGGACGGCGGACTATCTGGGCGGTGTGAAGCCCTCCACCGCTTTTCTCTATGGGGAACAGATACGGCTATACATCAAGCCCGCCCTGGGTGCGGTAAAGCTGGAGGCCCTGAACACCCACACTATTCAGGGCTTTTACAATGGCCTGAGCATCGAGCGGGAAGGGGGCAAGGCACTGTCCCCCAAGTCGGTAAAGAACATCCACGGCATCCTCCACAAGGCGCTCCAGCAGGCCGTTGCGGTGGGATATATCCGCTTCAATCCGGCGGACGCTTGCACCCTCCCCAGGGCGGAGAAAAAGGAGATAAGCCCGCTGGATGAAGAACAGATAGCAGATTTCCTAAAAGCCATAGAAGGGCACCGGCACGAACTCCTTTATAAGGTAGCCCTGTTTACCGGCATGAGGGAGGGGGAGGTGCTGGGGCTCATGTGGGATTGTGTGGACTTTGAGAAGGGCACCATTACCATCAAGCGCCAGCTCCGCCGGGAACAGAAAAAGGGCGGGGCCTACTATATCACCACACCAAAGAACGGCAAGCCCCGCACCATAACCCCCGCCCCCTGGGTGATGAAGCTGCTCCGGACTCAAAAGGCCAGACAGGCGGAGCAGCAGCTTAAAATGGGCCCTCTGTGGGAGGACTCCGGGATGGTGTTCACCAATGAGACAGGCGGGTATCTCTCTTACAGAACCGTGTATGACTGTTTCAAGCGCATCGTGGCCCAGATGGGCACCCCATCCACCCGGTTTCACGATCTGCGCCACACCTTTGCCGTGGCCTCCCTTCGAGCGGGGGACGATATTAAGACTGTCCAGGGCAACCTGGGGCACCACACGGCGGCATTTACCCTGGATGTATACGGCCATGTCACGGAACAGATGAAGAAGGACAGCGCCCAACGCATGGAGGGATTCATAAAAGGTGTTTTGAACCTGTAAAGGGTCAATTAAAGGGTCATTCCCTAATTTTAGACAGCAAAAAAGCCCTAGAACCGTTGAGGCTCTAGGGCTTTATTCTGGTGGACGATACAGGGCTTGAACCTGTGACCTCCCGCACGTCAAGCGGATGCTCTACCAGCTGAGCTAATCGTCCAGACAGCGTAGATTATTATATCCGTACAAGCTCTATTTGTCAATACTTTTTTTGATTTTCCCCTTTTCAAAGGGGAAACCGGCTGGTATACTCGGATCAAAGTGGATTGGAAAGGGGTGGCGGGCATGCTCTGCCGACGGGTCTCTCTGGATGAGCTCCATCCGGCGCTGGGCGGGGGCGCCCCGGAGACGGGGCTGGACATATACTGCCGGGGCCGCACCGGCCTGCTGGCCGACGACGGGGCGCGGTGGGCGGTGCTGATCCTCCCCGGCGGGGGATACGAGCGCATTGCCCCGGCGGAGGGAGAGCCGGTGGCCCTGGCCTTTCTGGCCGCAGGGATACAGGCCTTTGTGCTGTCCTACAGTGTGCTGCCCGCCCTCTGGCCCAGGCAATTCCTGGAGGGGGCGGCCGCTCTGGCCTGGATGCGGGCCAACGCCCCGGAGCTGGGCTTCCGGCCCGACCGGGTGGCAGTGTGCGGCTTTTCCGCCGGGGGACATCTGGCGGGCTGCCTGGCCGGCGGGTACGCCGAGCCCCTCCTGAACGAGCGGCTGGGGCTGACGCCGGAGCAGGTGCGGCCGGACGCGGCCATACTGGGCTATCCGGTGGTGCACGAGGCCCGCTATCTGGACCCCCTGGGTGGGGCGGAGGTGCTGCGGCCGGACCGTCGGGTGGGTCCGGGCCACCCGCCCGCCTTTCTCTGGGCCACGGTGGGGGACGCCACGGTGCCGGTGGAAAATACCCTGGACTATGCCCACGCCCTGCGGGCGCGGCAGGTGCCCTTTGAACTGCACCTGTTTCAGGATGGGCCCCATGCCATGGGGCTGGCCGACCGGGAGAGCGCCCGGGACGGGGCCCACTATAACGCCCACGCAGCGGCCTGGCATCCGCTGTGCATAGACTGGCTGAAAGGAAGAGGATGATGGAGCAGAAGGTGGTCCTGATCACCGGCGGAAGCCGGGGCATCGGCGCGGCAACCGCCCGGCGCTTTGCCGCCGGGGGCTGTAAGGTGGTTATCAACTACCACCGTTCCCAGGCCCAGGCCGAGGCCCTGGCGGCGGAGATTGGGGGCTGGGCGGTGCAGGCAGACGTGGCCGATCCGGTCCAGGTGGGAAGAATGGTTGACAATGTGTTGGATAAATATTGTCAACTTGACATTCTGATATGCAATGCCGGCATTGCACAGCAGAAATTGTTTGGCGATTTGACCGATGACGACTGGCGGCGGATGTTTGCCGTCAACGTGGACGGCGTGTTTCACGCCGTCCGGGCCGCCCTGCCCCACTTCATCCACCGCAAGGCGGGGCGGATCGTCACCGTGTCCTCCATGTGGGGGCAGGTGGGCGGCTCCTGCGAGGTGGCCTATTCCGCCGCAAAGGCCGCAGTGATCGGCCTCACAAGGGCTTTGGCCAAGGAGCTGGGCCCCTCGGGCATCACGGTGAACTGCGTGTCTCCCGGGGTTATTTCCACGGAAATGAACGCCCATCTGGACCGGGAAGCCCTGGCCGCCCTGGCGGAGGAGACTCCCCTGGGGGCCATCGGCACCCCGGAGGACGTGGCGGAGGCCATCTGGTATCTCTCCTCCGACGCCGCCCGGTTTGTTACCGGCCAAGTGCTGGCCCCCAACGGCGGGCTGGTAATTTAAGTGTCCGTTTCACAATTTGTTCATATTTTACACAAGGGCGGTCTCTCACAGGCCGCCCTTGTGTATTTTGCTAGTTGACAATTTCAAGCGCACAGAATATAATTGTCAACAACTTCAAAGGAGGATACCACTATGAAAAAGACTCGCTTCCTGTCTCTTGCACTGACGGGTACTCTCTGCGTGTCCCTGCTGGCCGGCTGCGGCGGCAGCGGTGACGGCGGCGGGGCAGCCCAGACCCCCGACGCAGCCAACACCAGCGCCGTCCAGGAGAACACCGGCTCCGCCTTCAAGCTGGGCGGCACCGGCCCTCTGACCGGCGACGCCGCCATCTATGGCCTGGCTGCCCAGCGCGGCGCCCAGATCGCCGTGGATGAAATCAAAGAGGCCGGCGGCGACATTCAGTTCGCGCTGAAGTACGAGGACGATGTGAACGTCCCCGAGACTGCGGTCAACGCCTACAACGCCCTGAAGGAGTGGGGCATGCAGATCTCCCTGGGCTCCGTCACCTCCCAGCCCGGCGTCAGCACCTCCGCCCTGGCCTTTGAGGACCGCATCTTTACCATGACCCCCTCCGGCAGCTCCCCCGATGTCATCAGCGGCAAGGACAACGTCTACCAGATGTGCTTCTCCGACCCCAACCAGGGCCTGGCCTCCGCCCAGTATATCACCGAGCAGGGCCTGGGTGAGAAGGTCTTTATCATCTGGAAAAATGACGATGTGTATTCCACCGGCATTAAGGAACAGTTTGTGAAGGAGGCCAAGACCCTGGGCCTGGAGGTGGTGGGCGACGCCACCTTTACCACCGACACCGCCACCGACTTCTCTGTTCAGCTCACCCAGGCCCAGCAGGCCGGGGCCGACCTGGTGTTCCTGCCCATCTATTATCAGCCCGCCTCCCTGATTCTGAGCCAGGCCGACGCCATGGGCTACACCCCCACCTTCTTCGGCGTGGACGGCATGGACGGCATCCTGACCATGGACGGCTTTGACGCCTCCCTAGCCGAGGGCGTCATGCTGCTGACCCCCTTCAACGCCGACGCCACCGACGAGGCCACCGTCAACTTCGTGACCAAGTACCAGGAGCTCTACGGCGAGACCCCCAACCAGTTTGCCGCCGACGCCTATGACTGCGTCTACGCCTACAAGATGGCCCTGGAGGCCGCCGGCTGCACCCCCGACATGAGCAATGAGGAGCTCTGCGACGCCCTGATTGCCACCTTCCCCACCATTACCCTGACCGGCCTGACTGGCGACGGCGCCGGCATCACCTGGGATGCCTCCGGCGAGGTATCCAAGAGCCCCAAGGGCATGGTTATCGAGAACGGCGCTTACGTGGGCATGGACTGAGCTTCAGCCCCAGCGTTCACAAAACACGGTTCCGGGAGGGCTGCCGGCACGGCCGGCGGCCCTCCCGCCAACTGCTTACACAGAACAAATGGATGATTGCGGCCGGGCAACGGCCCGCCATTGCCCGGCCGCAATCATCCATGACAGAGAGGTGTGTGTTATGGTCTTCCTCAACTACCTGATCAACGGGATCAGCCTGGGCAGCATCTACGCCATCATCGCCCTGGGGTACACCATGGTCTACGGCATCGCCAAGATGCTCAACTTCGCCCACGGCGATGTGATCATGGTCGGCGGCTACATTTCGCTGTGCGCGATGAGCTATCTGGGGCTGCCGCCGGTCGTCTCGATCCTTCTGGCCATGCTTGTGTGCACGGTGCTGGGCGTTGTGATCGAGTCGCTCGCCTACAAGCCGCTGCGCTCGGCCTCGTCGCTTGCCGTGCTGATCACGGCCATCGGCGTGAGCTATTTCCTGCAGAACGCGGCGCTGCTTATCTGGGGCGCGAACCCCAAGGTCTATCCCTCCGTCATCAGCGGCTCGCTGAACCTGTTTTCCGGCCAGCTCACCGTGTCGTACATCTCGCTGGTAACGGTGGCCGCCTGTGTGGTCATCATGATCGGGCTGACGGTGTTCACCAGCCGCAGCAAAATGGGAAAGGCCATGCGCGCCTGCTCGGAGGATAAGGGCGCGGCGCAGCTGATGGGCATTAACGTC
>ERZ827440.2721-NODE-2721-length-14794-cov-2.715652_pt1 | contig 14794 bp, 10 predicted proteins | sample MGYA00519774_ERZ827440 | MGnify/ENA primary metagenome ERZ827440 (study PRJEB31778, sample SAMEA3449302) | human gut metagenome | biome: human gut; feature: human-associated habitat; material: faeces | place: United Kingdom | collected 2010/2012 ... | reverse complement strand
GGAAGGCGGGCGCAGGCGAAATCGACCGTCGCCTGCGTCATGGCGGTCTTCAGCGCCGTGTAGGCTTCGGGGCGGCGTCCCGGGGCGGAGCCTTCCCACGCCTCCCAGGGGCGGGTGGCGACGGGCGTCATCAGCGTTACGACGTCGCACCATGCCGGGTTGCCGTCCGGAGCCTGTGCACTGAGCAGCACCATCCCCGGCCGCATGGCTTCCAGGTCGAAAAGCGTCTTCCAGACATCTTTCCCGGCGAAGTAATAGAGGTTCCGGTTGAGGTACGGGATCCGCCCCGGCTTCAGCAGCAGGTATGCCGAGAAGAGCCCGTACGAGTCGGGCAGGCTGCCTATCCGTTCCCGGAATGCCTTGCGGATGACGGGCGTCGGGCCTATCAGGCGGAATGTCTCCGCGGGATGGATGGCCGAGATGACGGTTTTTGCCCGCAGCATCCGCCCGTCGGCCAGCTCCACGCCCGTGACGCGCCGCCCTTCGGTGTGCAGGGCTACGACGCGGCTCCGCACCAGCATCGTCCCTCCGTGCTCGCGGATCTTCGCCGCCAGTGCGTCGGCGATCTGCTGCGTCCCGCCCGTAAAGCGGCAGGCGCCCTCGATGTTCGAGTGGTTTACCATCGCGTGGTGGTAGAGCGTCGAACTTTCGCGCACGCCTCCGTAGAGGGGGTTCGTCCCCGCGAGGACATTGCGCAGCAGCGGGTCTGCGACGCATTCGCCGATGAATCCGGCCGCCGGTGCCCCGAGGTATTTCGTTCCCCCGTCCGACAACCGCCCCGTGCGGTGCACCCCGATACCGATGCTGCCGCCGATTTCGCGCAGCTTCGCGCAGTAGCGGCCGAGCCCCGCCTTTTCGTGCGGGAACCATTCCCCGAGGTGCTTTTCGAAAGCTTCGTAACCGTGCATGTAGGCGTAGTCGCCCGCTCCGGGCAGCGATACGACGTCGAATGCCTCGTCGAGCGGCCGCAGGCGCAGCGAGCCGAGGATGCCGAAATATTCGAAATAACGGCGCATGATGCCGTCGGCCTGCATGCTGCCGATGTAGTGCATGCCCGTGTCGATCGCATGTCCCCGCCGGGAGAACGATTGCAGGCAGCCTCCGGGCAGGGCCGCCTGTTCCGCGACGCAGACTCCCATCCCTTCGCGGGCGAGCATGGCGCCGCACTCCAGGCCTCCGAGGCCGCTGCCGATGACGATTATGTCGAACTGCCCCTGCATGTCACTCCTCCTTTCCGCTGTCCGTTTCCCGCCGGCTCAGTATGTATACCGTATTCGACGTGCGCGTGTCCTTGTGCGCGGCGTGTATCTCCATGCCCAGTTCGCGGGCGATCCGGGCCAGCTCGGGCGTCGAGGTGAAATGCAGCCCGCCGTCGGTCTTGTTGAACCCCACGATCTTCGTCGACCACACCTCGGTCATCGCCGTGGCCTTGTGCCGCTCGGCCTTGCCGCTGTCGCCGTCGCGGATGATGATCCGTCCGCCTGCGTTGAGCCGTGCCGCGCAGCGCCCGATGAGCGCCCGTTGTTCTTCGGGGCGCATGTAGTGCAGCACGTCGACCAGCAGGAAGGCGTCTGCCCCTGGCAGCTCCGCCGTGCGCAGGTCGGCGTGGATGAACTCGATGCCCGGCCGCCGCAGGAAGCTCTGTCCGGCCGTCTCGACCTTTTCCGCATCGTAGTCCATGCCGATGACCCGCCGCCGCTCGCAGAGCATGGCGAGCATGTAGCTCAGGGGACCGTATCCGCACCCGAGGTCTACGACCGCCGCATCGCGCGGCACGATGCGGTCGAACAGCTCGTAGCTCCGCTCCAGCCGCACCTTGACGCGCATGTACCACTCCAGCACGGGGCCCTTGTAAGTGTAGCTCTTGATAAGCATGTCGCGGAAATAGGGGTTGCACGGCCTGTTGTAGGTTTCGTATAGCCCGAGGTACTCCCGGCGCATCAGACGGCAGGCGGCCTTGGCCTGCGCCGAGCAGTTTGCGGGGTCGGCGGCGGCCATGCGCGGCAGCACGCGGCTTACCACCAGCCCGTGTTTGATATAGATGGGCTGCCTTTTCGACGAGATCATGCCGTTGCCGTAGAGGCAGATCGGCAGGATGTCCAGCCCCAGTTCCCCGGCCAGGTAGAAAGCCCCTTTGTGGAAACGTCCGATCTTCCCGTCGGCCGAGCGCGTCCCCTCGGGGAAGACGATCACGCTGTACCCTTCGGCCACTTTCTGCGCCAGTGCCGGGGCGAGGCGTTCGTATCCGTCCGCCGCATGGTAGAACCCCAGGTAGCGGACGATACGCCCGAATACCGGCGAACGCCATACCCAGCCGTTGGTCACCATCACGGCCTTGGGGCAGATGCTCAGCAGCACTAGGATGTCGATGAACGACTGGTGGTTGGCGATCACGACCGCCGGTTTTTCGAACCGTTCGCCCGGCTCGTTCAGGCGTATGGTCTTCGTCGTGACCATCGCCCGCAGGAATCCCCGCGTCATGTGGTGGATCGACCACTGCACGATGCGCTGTTTGCGGCGGCGTGCCATCGGCAGCGGCCAAAGCGTGAAGATCAGCGCCTGCAACAACTGGCAGCCCGTCACGAACAACCCGAATGCGTAGGCCGTGTTCACGAGGCTCCCCAGCGTGTAGGGCGCCCCGCCCTTTTCGGTCTGCGAGGTGATCAGCATCCAGAACAGCACGGGTTGTATCGTGTAGGAGACCAGCACCACGGCGACGATGCCGAACAGGGAGATCGTCGCCAGCGAGTGCAGTGCCGGGTGGCGTGCGAAGATCAGCGCCCCGAGCCCCACCACGACGGTGAAGGCCGAAAAGAAGATCGCCGTCTTGTGCGTGTCGAGCATCCTGCGCCCGGTCTTGTATTCGCTCAGCAGCCCGTCCATGATGAAGATGCTGAAGTCGTCGCCGATGCCGAAGATGAAGGTCGAGAGGATGATCGTCACGATGTTGAACTCCACGCCGAACATCGCCATCAGTCCCAGGATGATGACCCAGCTGATGCCCATCGGCAGCAGCGACATCAGCGTCAGCTCGATACGCCCGTAGCAGAGGAATAGCGCCACGGTGACCAGTATCGACGAGATCGAGAGTATCAGGTAGAAGTTGTGGTTCACGCTCCGCGCCATTTTCCCGGCGTAGAACGCCCGGTCGGCGACCACGATGTCGTCCGCCGCCGAGAACACGGCGTAAACCTCGTGCTTGCAGCTGTCGGGCAATGTCACATGGCTCAGGAATATGGGTGTCGCGCCGTGCCCGTCGATCCATTCGCGGAATACCTCCCGTGCCGCCGGGGACGAGTAGTCGAGTTTCGTGTACTCCCTTCCGGCCAGTTCCAGTGCGCCGTCGAAGGCCCCTTCGGCGAATCCGTAGCGCCTTTCGCCCTCCCGGATCCCTGCGCGCAGCACTTCGCGGCGCTGCGGCGTCCAGAACTTTCGCCAGCGCTCCAGCCTCAGCAGCTGCTCGGCGCTGTCCACCACGAACGAGGTCACCCCGGCATAGGAGTCGATCTTCCCGGCCTGTTTCAGCGAGTCGAGCTGCCGTCCCAGGCGCAGGTAGCTGTCCACGGCTTCGGCCGGGGTGTCGGCCGCCGTGAGGAAGAGCACCTTCGAACGTTCCCGGTCGTCATCCATCAGGCGTCCCAGACGCTCCTCGGCCTGCGCCAGATGGGGTGCGTTGTAGTTCAGGTGCATCATGTCGCTGTCGAAGCCGATGCGGTTGAAAAAGAAGAGGCATACCGCCGTGAGCCCGAGTATCGCCGCCACCAGCATGCGGTTGCGGTCGGGGCGCATACCCGTGAGCCGCTCCACGCCTTCCAGCACGGCCGACCCCCCCCCGCGATCCTCCTTACGGATCAGGTGGGGCAGCAGGACGAGGCTGAACAGCGTCGTTCCGACCAGTGTCAGCGAAGCGAAGAGCCCGAAGTCGCGCAGCAGCTGCGAGTCGGTGAAAAGCAGCCCGGCGAAGGCGCCGATGGTCGTGATGCTGCCGATCGTCAGCGGGTAGGCCAGGTCGCGGATGATCTGCCGCGGGTCGTGGCAGTGGTTGGCATGGCAGAGGATGTGTATCGAGTAGCTCAGTGCGATGCCCATGACGACGGTTCCTGCCCCGACGGCTATGGCCGAGATCGTGTGGCACACGAGCGACATGACCGCCAGCGCCAGCAATCCGCCCAGCGCTACGGGGATCAGGGCCAGCAGCACCGACAGCTTGTTGCGGAACGAGAGGGTGATGAACACCACGATGACGAGGATGGCGATGTTCAGCGTCAGCATCATGTCGTGCTTGATCTGCCGCGCGTTGTATGCCGCCACGGCCGGGGCGCCGAAGTAGTCGGCCGAGATGCCCTGGGCGGCGTACTCGGCGTTCAGGCCGGCCAGCACCGCTTCGATCCGCTCCACCAGCCGGTCGCCGATGCCCGTGTCGCTGCTCTCGTACCGGGGCGAAATGAAGACCATCAGCGTCGTCATGTCCTTCGAGAAGAGGTAGTCGTCGAAGAGCGTGTAATTGCCCCCGATATTCAGCTCCTGTAATTTTCCCAGGGCCCCGAACGACAGCCCCAGCGGGTCGTCGTAGATGTATTCGTCGATGAACCCGCCGACGGGCGACAGCAACCTGCGGTAGTTGTTTTCCATCGCGCGTGCGATGCCCTGCCGCGTGAGGAGCGTGTCCATGCGGGCATAGTCGGCCTCGGTGAGCAGCAGCGGCAGGTGCCCTTGCAGGAACGCCCGCATGTCGTCCGCCAGCTCGCTGCCGAACGAAGCCTCGGCCTGTGCCCAGCGGTGGAAAAGCGTGTCGGCTTCGAGCAACTCCACCAGCCGGTCGGCGCAGGCCATCATCCCCTCCGCCGTGGCTTGCGCGCCTCCCGCACCTTCCCGGGCATTTATCATCACGGCGATCTTGTCCTTGATCTTCAGGTTCGAGAACGCCGCCGCGGCCTTCTGCTCCCCGTCGGGGAAGAAGCCGGTGATGTTCTCGCTGAAGCGCAGTTGCAGCGCCGCCGCACCCATCGCCGCGACCAGCACTGCCAGCACCGTGCAGAGCAGTGCGCGGCGCCGTTCGAAGAAGTCGTAGAGGGCGATGAAGAGTTTATTCATGGCGGGGCGTGCGTTTACAGAGTACGAGCAGGGCATAGCCGACCGCCGTCGCGGCCGCACCGCATACGGTGGCCATCGTGAAGCTGCCCGCGATGTATTGTACGAGGTCTGCGGCCACCCGTTCCAGGGTGATGTCCGAGAGCGAGAGCGGCATGTCGCGCTGCAAGACCTGCGCGCCCGTCCAGTAACTTCCGTAGAGGATGAACGGGATCATCGGCGGGATGCTGATGTTCGAGCTGATGACCGCCACGGCTTTGTTCAGGTGTGTGAAATGCGCCGTAACGGCGGCCGCGATCATCTGGTAGCCCCACAGCGGGGCGATGCCGAAGAAGATGCCCAGCCCGATCGAGGCGGCCAGCCGCGGGTTCGAGTCCTTCGACCGGGTGATGTTGTCGGCTATGAAACGCCGGACTCTCTCCCGGGTGAGCGACCGCAGGAACCGCCAGGGATAATAGAACAGCAGCGCCCCGAGCACGAGCAGCGTGTTGAGGATGCTGATGCGCGTGAAATCCTTGCCCGGGCGGAAATGCGACACGCGCTCGGCCTTTTCGGGGTAGAAAACCCTCACCGGGATGTTGCGCACCTCGATCCCGCGCCATGCGGCGCGTACCAGCACTTCGACCTCGAACTCGTAGCGGCGCGTCGCGAAACGCATCCCCTTCATCCGCCGCACGGGGTAGAGCCGGAACCCCGACTGCGTGTCGTCGAGGCGGATGCCCGTCTCCACGCGGAACCAGAAGTTCGAGAACTTGTTGGCGAAGGTGTTTTTGCCCGGCATGTTGTCCGACCTCAGGTTGCGTGCCCCCACGAGCAGTGCGTCGGGGGTCTTTGCGATCTCTTCGACGAATTTCGGGATGTCCGAGGCGTAGTGCTGCCCGTCCGAGTCGATCGTCAGCATGTAACGGTAGCCGTGCTCCGCGGCGTAGCGCAGCGCCCGGCGCAGGGCGTATCCCTTGCCCCGGTTCGGGGCGTAGGAGATGCTCCCGACGCCCGCCCCGGCGATTATTCCCGCCGTTGAGTCGGTCGACCCGTCGTTCACCACCAGCACGTCCGTGCAGTAGCGGCGCACCTCTCCGATGACTCGGGCGAGGGTCTTTTCGTTGTTGTAGGTCGGGATCACCGCCAGTATGTCGTTCCGCTCGATGGTCATGGCATTTCGCATACGGTGCCCCTGAGTTTGAGCACCGTCTTTCCGTGGTTCGTAATCGTGCAGGAGAGCCTCGTGCCCTCCGGCGTGTCGTCCCCCACCCGGATGTCGATCTCCAGCAGTTCGTCCGCCTGCGGCACGACCATGCCGAGGAACTTGCATTCGCGGATGGCCGCATAGCGGAACCTGCGCCCCGTGCCGCGGTTCAGGCATTCCCGTACGAGTTGCAGCGTGCAGACCCCCGGCAGCACCGGGTGCCCCGGGAAATGCCCCCGGTAGACCGGGTGCGACGCATCGAGCCGCACGCGGAAAGCGTAATGCCCCTCCTGGGCCAAGTAGTTGTCTATGCTGGTGAACAGGTCTTGCATCGGGTGTGGTCTCTGGGTTACGGGTTAAACCTTGCGGGGTCGACCGGGAGGTTGAAACGCTTGTTGCGGAATTCGTAGACCGAATGCCCGCCCTCGGTCTCGCAGAGTTCCATGCGGTCTAAGGTCATGTCCTTCAGGTCGAAGCAGAGCGTGATCGAGTCGATGTACTTGCGGGCGCGCTTCGACTCGGGAACCATTTTCACCTCCCCTATGCCCTCCTTTTCGGTGTAGCCGATCTGCCACCCCTGGCCGAACTGCGAGAGGTCGCCGGTCATGCTGGCGCGGATCATCAGCGCCACCTGTTGCAGCATGGGGTTGGCCGACGTCGCGGTCTGAGTTACCTGTCCGGCCGTTTTGAGGATGATGCGGTCGTTGCGGATAATCACCTTGTCGCCTTCGGGCACGGTGTAGTCGAGCGCCATGGCCAGGCTGTTGTCGTAATAGAAGCGGCCTTTGAGCTCGATCTCGTTCTTCATGCGGCGCACCTGTTTGCGCTGCGTGAAATCGCACTGGATAGTCCTGTTCTCGCGGCTGGCTTCGGCGAGCCGCTCTTTGAACGACGCGGGCAGCCCGGCCCGGGCCGTCAGCCCCGACAGGAGCAGGGCGGGGATGAAAAGAAGTGACGCTATCTTCATGGTTTCTCATTTTTAAACAGTTCGCATACGGTCGCCGTGCGGTACCCCTGACGTTCGAGGTCGTCCAGCACCATCGCCAGCAGCCGTTCGGCGCCGGGGCGGTCGTCGTGCAGCAGGATCACCTTGCCGTCGCCCAGCCGTCGGCGGATACGGCGTGCCACGGCCTCGCGGCTGCGGTGCCGGAGCGTGTCGAGCGAGCGGATGCTCCATCCCACGCAGCGGCTTTGCGTCCGTTTCACGGCGCGTGCCACCATTGGGTTCGTGACCCCGTAGGGGGGCCGGAAAAGGTCGGTTTCCACGCCGGTTATCCCGCGCAGCGACTCCCGGCACCGCAGGATGTCGGCCGCCATCGCCCCGCTTCGCAGCATCGGGAAGCCGGGCGTGTGGCTCCACGTGTGGATGCCGATTGCGTGCCCCTCGGCGGCCATGCGGCGTACGATCTCCGGGTTCAGCTCCGCCTTGCTGCCGATCAGGAAGAAGGTCGCCCGTACGCCGTGTGCCCGCAGCGTGTCCAATACGCGCGGCGTCTGCTCGGGGTCGGGCCCGTCGTCGAACGTCAGCGCCACGACGCGCCCCGCCGCCCGGTTGCGGCACAGGCTGCGGACATACGCCCCCAGCCTGATCTGGTAGGAGCAGTAGAAAAGGGCGAACCCCGCGGCGATTATGGCGATAATTACATACATGTCAATTCGATGGCGGATACGGTGCTGCCCGGGAAATCGTTGTAAAGCACGATCCTCTGCCCGGCGTTCCCCGCGTTCCCGATGTTCCCGGTGTCCTCGATGCTTCCGGCGTTCCCCGTATTCCCGGCCTTTCCGGCGACCACGCGGCGGAACACCTCGGCGATGGCCGTGAAATGGGACGTCACGCCGCTCATCGACGCACGTATCGTCCGGCACTCGCCGCTTTGCGACGTATTCCCCGGATCCTCTCCGTTCCCGGCGGTCGTTTCGGTGTCGGGACTTTCCCCGGCCGGGATTTCACTGCCGGCGTTTCCCCCGGCCGATGTCCCTATGCCGGCGTCCTCCCGGGTCTGGATTCCTCCTATGCCGGCGCTTTCCCCGGTGGCCGTGCCGTCCGGGAACCGGATCCCCGTGATCGCCGCGACCGAGGTGTCGAACGCTTCGGCGGTCAGCACGAAGAATACCGACGATTCGCCCCAGCCGCCCTGCTGTGCCACCCCGAGGCGTTGCAGTACCTTTTCGACCGACGGCGTCGTTTCGTCGAACGCCCCGACCAGTACCGCCCGCGACAGCCCCGCGCCGATGCGCAGTGCGGCATCCGTCAGGGCGTTTTCGAAGCTCGTCCAGCGGTTGGCGTAGGTCGTGTTGTAGCAGTGCAGCCCGCGCAGCAGGGCGATCTGCGCTCCGACCGTGTTGAACGTCGACTGGATGAACGGCGTCGGGTTGAGCATCCGCTCTTCGTTGGCGATCAGCGAGTCGAGGAATTTCTCGCTGTCGGCGATGCACCCCAGCCCCGTGGCCGTGACGACGGCCTCGACCGCCGCCCGGTCGCCGAATTCCAGCAGCGATTCGATGCCCGCCGCGACGCCCGACTTCACCACGCGGCTCATCCGCCGCCGGAGGTTCATTTCGGGGATCAGCTCCTTGATGTCGCGGCGCAGCCCGGCGCCCGATGTGATGCAGTTGACGTAGAGTTTCATTTTGTAAAGATTAACGAACAGCAGTTGCCGCCGAACCCGAACGAATTGGAGAGTACCGAACGTACGTCGGCCTCTTGCGTCCGTGCTACGGGGTGCAGCCCGAGCTCCGGGATCGGCTCCGCGAATCCGGGGTTGCCGTAGCGCAGCCCGTGTGCGATGGCCAGCACCGCCAATACGGCCTCGATGCCTCCCGCCGCGGCGAGCGCATGCCCCGTGTAGCCTTTCGTCGAACTGAACGGCGGCACCTGCCCGCCGAACAGCCGCCGCAGGGCGGTGCCTTCCGTGAGGTCGTTGTTCGGGGTCGCCGTGCCGTGGACGTTGATGTAGTCCACGCGGCGCAGTCCGCTTTGCGCCATCGCCCCGGCCATGGCGCGGTATGCGCCCTCGCCCGTTTGCGACGAGGCCGTCTGGTGATGGGCGTCGTTGGCATTGGCATATCCCGCCAGGCGGCAGTAGGTGCGCATGCCGGGCCTTTCGTGCGTGAGGACGAGGTAACCCGCCCCTTCGCCCAGGTTCAGCCCGGCGCGCGTGGCGTCGAACGGGCGGCAGGGTTCCCGGTCGAGCACCGAGAGCGAGTTGAAGCCGTTGAGCGTGAAACGGCAGAGGGCATCCGTGCCCCCGGCCACCACATAGTCGGCCATGCCGCTCCCGAGCAGCAGGGCGCCGGTGACGATGGCGTTTGCGGCCGACGAGCAGGCCGTGCTGACCGTCGCCGTGTAACCTCCGATGCCGCAGTAGCGGGCGATCCGTTGCGTGCTGTCGGCACAGTCGTGCCCCGCCACGTCGCGCAGCCGCCCTTTCGCCTTGTCCGTGCGGAAGTCGCGGTAGAAATTCTCCGTCAGATCCATGCCGCCTACCGAGGTGCCCGAAACGAGTGCTACGCGCGCCCCGGCGGGGATCGCCGCATCCGCTACGGCCTGTGCGGCCGCCGCCATGCCCAGCAGGGCGGTGCGGGAGGGGTGCTCGCGCTCCGGGATGCCGAGCAGCTCCCCGAGCGCCGCGTTGTCCCGCTTCACCTCGCCCACGGGCACGTCGACAGCCGAACCGAGAAGCGTCGGCTTCCCGATTCCGCTGCGTCCGGTGCGCAGGTTCCCGAGCGTCTCCCCGGCTCCGATGCCGATGGCCGAGACGATCCCTATGCCGCAGACGGCTATGCTCATTGCGGGCGGTTCTTGCGGATAAAGTCGGCCAGCGTGGCTACCGAATAGAATATCGGTTTGGCTTCGGCCGGGTTCGCCAGCCGTATGCCGTAGTGTTTTTCGAGCAGGAGGGTGATTTCCAGTGCGTCGATCGAGTCGAGTCCCAGCCCGTCGCCGAACAGCGGCGCGTCGGTCGCTATCTCGTCGGCGGTGATCTCCTCGAGGTTCAGCGCTTCGATAATTTGTTGTTTGAGTTGCAGTTCCAGATCTTCCATCGTATCTTGTCCCGTTTTTTCGGTTAATGTCAGTTCGCAGTCGTAGCTGCCGCCGTCGAATTCGCACCAGCCCCACAGGACGGCGTCCATGCGCCCTTCGGCGATCAGCGAAGCGGCGTATTCCCGGATAAAGTTACTGCTTTTGTCCGGGAACGCAAAAAAAGTGCTCTCTCCCTTCAGCCCGTGCTTGATCGCCACCTGCCCCAGCATGATGTTGGGCAGCGTGTAGACGAACACCGCCGGTGAAGCCCCGCACCCGTCCCCGGCGTCGATAATCGCCTGGTGGCGCCGGTCGCTGTCGAGCGAGGCGCTGCGGTTGGCCATCACCACGCCGATGCGCTCCGCCGGGCAATCGGGCCTGTGTCCGGAGAGCAGTTCGCACGAGGCGACGTAGGCCAGCTTGCACAGGTCGTCCATCTTCGAGAATTTCATGTTCGGGTCTGCGAGCGCCCGGTATCTTTCGCGGATGAAGGCGTCGAACGGCAGCGAAGGGTGTTGCGCAATGACGACGTGTGCCGTATCGTGACAGCGGATTCCGCTGCCGTGTCGTCCTGTGCCGGTTTCCGCATGGCCGCCGGCCTTTTCTCCGGTGTCCGGGTTCCCGTGCCCGACCGCATTTTTGCCACGCGCCCGGTCATTCGCGCTCATAGCCGTTCCGCTTCGGGCACGGGCAGCCTCCAGGCAGTCGTTCCCGCCTTGCACACCTGTGTTTGGCCCACACCCTTGTCCCGTTGCCGTTTCATTTCCGGGCGCGGCGTCGGGGCCCGCTGCGCGGCGGAATACGACCGCGGCGTTGCAGCCCCCGAATCCCGAGGCGGTTTTCAGCGCCGCGTCCGTTCGTATCTTGCGGTGCGCGGCGCTCACGTCGGGCGGGTAGGGTACCCCGCACTCCGCGTAGCCCTTCACCCCGAAGCAGGTGCCCTCGCACAGCTCCCGTACCGTAACGATGCTTTCGATCACGCCCGAAGCCCCCAGCGTATGTCCGAAATAGGGCTTCAGCGAGTTGCAGGGCACGCCGCACAATCCTGCGAGGTGCAGCGCCCTGCTCTCCATCTCGTCGTTGTAGACGGTCGCCGTGCCGTGGGTGTTTACCAGCCCGATCTCCCCGGCCCCGATTCCCGCCTCGGCGAGTGCCGCGCGGATAGCGTACCAGAGCCCGTCGCCTGTGCGCGAAGGCGCCGATATATGGTTGGCGTCGTTCGAGATTCCGCCTCCCGCCACGCTCACGCCCGTGGCCGAGAGTCGTCGGTCGCGTGTCAGCAGGACGGCGCCGCACGCTTCGCCCAGTGTCAGCCCGTCGCGTGCCGCATCGTAGGGACGGCAAAGCGTCGGGCTCACCGACTTGAAGGCGTTGAATCCGCTGACGATGAAGTCGCTCAGCAGGTCGAATCCCGCCACGAAGACATGGTCGTACCGGCCGCTGCGGATCAGCCGTGCCGCGATGACGATGGCCGAAACCCCCGAGATGCAGGCGTTCGAGATCAGCAGCGGCCGGTGCGCGGCGCCGAAATGACGCCCCACGACCTCCGCGGTTCTGTTCAGGTCGCATCGCTCCGGGGCGCTCCCCAGCGACCCGATCTCCCCTTTGGTCGTCGCCAGGACGATCAGCACCCGCTTGTCGGCGGGCGTGACCCCCGAGCGGGCGACCACCCCGCCCAGTGTCGCCAGGACGAGCCGTTCCATACATGTATACTCTGCAGGGGGTTGTCCCGCCCCTGCCGGTGACCCCGCCGGTGACCCGGTCGTTTCCCATGTCGGCCCGGCTGCCGCTTCCGCCGTTTGTCCTGCCGCCGCCGGATTTGCGGCCGCCCCGGTCTTTCCTGCCGGTCGTTCCGCCGCCAGCCCCGGCCTTTCCGCTGCCAGCGCCCCGAGCCGCTTCCGGTCGATCAGGCATACGGGCGTACTGTCGTGCCACGACGCCAGCGAGCTTTTCATGGCGCGTACGGCGGCCATGTTCTCCTCCGTGCCGAAGCCCAGCGCCGAGACCATGTCGTCGGGCCCCCACCAGACCGTTATTTCACTTCCCATCGCTCTTTCCATTTGCGGTAGAATTCCGGCGCGAGCAGTTGCAGTTCGCCCCGGCTGTCGAGGAACACCTGCGTCGAACTGCCTTCGGCCACCACTTCGCCGTCGGTGGCGCTGCGGATCGTGTACTCGAAACAGACCTTCGCCGCCTCGGTGGCGATATAGCGGGTTTCCACCACGGCCGTGTCATTCACTTTCAGCGGTTTCTTGTATTGCAGGTGCAACTCGACGATCGGCGCCGTGTAGCCGCTGGCATAGATGTCCATGTAACCCAGCCCTGCGAATTCGCGGCCGAACGCCTCGCGCCCGTCCTCGAAATAGCGCACGTATTCGCCGTGCCACACGATCTGCATCGAATCCACTTCGCTGAACCTCACGCGCAGCGAGGTTTTGTTCACGAGGCTCGCCTCGGTCTTTTTCCTGCGTACCATCACTCTTCCAGGTATATTTTCATCCGGCACTCGGCGACGGGTTTCCCGTCGCATTCCGTCCGCGCCGAAAGAAGCGTTACGTTCATCACCGTCTGTTCGATCACGTTCTGTGTGACGAGCCTGCTGCCCACCGGCGGCAGGAAGTGCACCTTCAGGTCGTTCACGGCGCCGATGTACCCCAGCAGCACCCTTTGGCCCATCGTGCGGCTCATGTAACCCGCCCTCAGGGCGGCCGACTGGGCGATGTGCTCCACGATGCCGCACTCGTCCAGCACCCCGTCCGCGACGAACAGGTTGTCCGCCGTAACGGTCAGCCCGCTGCGTGCGCATCCCCGCTCGTCGATGCCGTAGAAGGTGTCGACCATCACGATCGGCGTGCGCTGCGGGATGCAGTCTAGGATCTCGCCCGCCGTAATCAGGGTTTTCTCAGGTACTCCCATAAAGGCCCTTTTTTATTTCGTTTCAATCGCAGCGTATCCGCCAGCGCGCTCTGCGGGTCGTCGGGGAACACCCATGCCTTGCCCGTGGCCAGCGCGGCCTGCCGCACCTGTTCCAGGTCGAAGTCCGGCGAGAGGTAGTAGGTCGGCCCCAGCAGGTCGTCGTCCCGGCCGATGGCACCCTCTTTCGCGGCCAGCTCCGCCAGCCGCGTATGCGGGTAGATGCGCATGCCCGCATAGGGGAACATGACGGTGTACTCCATCCTTCGCGAGTTTTCGATCGTTTCGCGCACGTTTTCGCGCGTGTCGCCGTAGCCGCCCAGGATCAGGAAGTGGGCGTAGTAGACGCCCTCGTCCAGCGCGAGCCGGCTTGCCCGCACGACGTCGCCGAACGTGAAATGCTTGCCGTAAGCCTCCAGCGTCCGGTCGCAGAACGACTCGGTGCCGAATTCGATGTGCGTAAGCCCCGAAGCCCGGAACAGCCGCATCTGCTCTGCGTCGATGCCCCGCGGCGAGAAGTAGGCGCCCCAGCGGATGTCCGTGCGGCGGCGGATCAGCGTCTCGGCCAGCCGGACGTTGTATTCCGGGCTGATGTTGAACACCGAATCGGTGAAAAACAGGTAGCTGATCCCGTAGTCGCGCTTGGCGCGGAGGATGTTTCCGGCGATCGCCTCCGGATCCATCGTCCGCACGCACCGCCCGTCGATCGAGGGGTACGAACAATAGATGCAGTCGTAGGGGCATCCCCGCTTGGTCTGTATGTTGAGCATCCCGCTCCGCTTCCAGTAATAGCCCGTCAACTCGGGCTCGAACTGCACCTCGATCGACGGCAGGTAGCTCCTGCGGCCGCTTCCGCGGCGTCCGTCGCGGGTGTAGACCGACGGGATGTCGATCTCCGTCCGGCCGCGCTCCAGCGCCCCGATCAGCTCCGCGAGCGGCCCTTCGCCTTCGCCGTGGATGCCGTAGTCGGCGCCCAGCTCCCGCATGAAAGCCTCGGGGTAGATCGAGAACCCTGCGCCGCCGATGATCAGGGGGGCGTCGCTTGCCGCGCGTATGACGTCCGCCAGCGCCCTGTACTGGGGCAGGAAACCCCGCCGGTCGAGCGAGTTGGCCCCGTCGACATTGCGCAGCGACAGCCCGATGTAACGGGGTGCCAGCATGCGGATACGCTCCGCCAGCTGCCCGTCCGTGAGCAGGTTGCAGTCGGCCGTATCGACACGTATCCCGCTTATCGTGCGCTCCAGATAGGTTTTCAGGTACGAAAGTCCGAGCGGATAAACGGGGTAGGGCGAGGTGTGCCGGTTGGCCGATACGAGTAATATGCTACATGCGCTCACGACCAGAACCGATAGAAATTGAACCATTGCTGCGGATAGCGCCTCACCACGGCTTCGAGCGAGCGTACGTAGCTGCCCAGCACGGCGTCACGGGTCATGGGCTGCCCGTCCGGGATGTCGAAGATGAACCGGTAGCGCCTGTCGCGCTCGCGCATGGCATAGTAGAATACCACCGGGACGCGGAATTCCCCGGCGACGGCGAACGGCCCCGCCGGGAACGGCGCTTTGCGCCCCATGAAGGGC
>ERZ827440.2720-NODE-2720-length-14805-cov-2.588407_pt1 | contig 14805 bp, 13 predicted proteins | sample MGYA00519774_ERZ827440 | MGnify/ENA primary metagenome ERZ827440 (study PRJEB31778, sample SAMEA3449302) | human gut metagenome | biome: human gut; feature: human-associated habitat; material: faeces | place: United Kingdom | collected 2010/2012 ... | reverse complement strand
CCGGCAACAGTGATATTTCCCTCCGTAGGATCGAGCTCCTTGAGCAGAAGCCTAAACAGAGTGGTCTTGCCTGATCCACTGCTTCCAACTATAAATACGAACTCGCCTTTTTCTATATTGATGTTCACATTCTTGAGCGCCTGATTGCCCCCAGGGTATGTCATACTCACGTTCTCTAACTCTATCATCTCATGTCTCCTATATTGCCTCTTTACGGCATAAACTGTACATTATCTTACATTTGTCCATAGTCGGATGATTCTGATTCATTTCATCCTCGCTTCATTATACTACATATTGATTGTTTTGTTGTGTATAGTTTGTGAATTAAAATTAATACACGATGCGGCAGTCTTCATATATCCATATGTAAGGCTGCCGCTTCTATGCAATCTATATTCCAGATAACTGTCCACCGGACATTTTAATAATCCAGTGACTCCATGTACTTCATGTACTTTACAACCATAAGAGCGATCTTGAATGTGATGGCATCCTCGAATACTCTCAGATCAAGGCCTGTGCTCTTCTGCAACTTATCAAGTCTGTATACCAGAGTATTTCTGTGGATGTACAACTGTCTTGATGTCTCTGATACGTTCAGGCTGTTCTCAAAGAACTTGTTGATAGTTGACAAAGTCTCCTCGTCAAACTCATCAGGGCTCTTGCCGTCAAATATCTCTCTGATGAACATCTTGCACAGAGGAAGTGGAAGCTGGTAAATAAGTCGTCCTATTCCAAGATTGCTGTATGCTATGATATCTGTGTTCTCATAGAATATCTTTCCAACATCCAGAGCCATCTTAGCCTCTTTGTATGAACGTGAAACTTCCTTTATCTCATTGACAATTGTTCCGAATGATACATGTACAGATGACATCGCCTCGGTATTGAGCATGTCAACGATGACCTTGGCAATCTTGTTCATGTCGTCATATGTCTCGTTGGACTTGACTTCCTTGACAAGAATGATGTTCTTCTCGTCCACAGCAGTGATGAAATCCTTTGTCTTGGCTGAGAAGATATTACGTACTGTCTCAAGTGCATTGGTATCCTTCTCATTCTTTGTCTCTATGATAAATACGATTCTTCTCACATCAGTATCTATGTGGAGCTTCTTTGCTCTGTTGTAGATATCAACCAGAAGGAGATTGTCTAAAAGAAGGTTCTTGATAAAGTTGTCCTTGTCAAATCTCTCCTTGTATGCGACCAGAAGGTTCTGGATCTGAAATGCTGCAATCTTGCCGACCATATATGTATCATCGGTCTCGCCCTTTGCCATGAGAATATGCTCTAACTGGTTATCGTCAAACACCTTGAAGAACTGATAACCTCTTACAACCTGGCTCTCTGCCGGTGAATCAACAAATGCACGAACTGAATCCTCGCAGTCATCTATATCCTTAAGTGTTGACGCAAGCACTTTTCCCTCTGTGTCCAACACGCACAGGTCAGTTCTTGTTATACCTTTTAATCCGTCTATTGTATCCTGAAGAATCTGGTTTGATATCATTCTTTTCACTCCTTATACTCATTATACGTTTTATCCCGTAATCCATTACTCTTATTTTAAAGCAAAAATGCAGAAAAAAAAAGAGAAAATGCAGATTTTTTATATGTATTTTCTGCATTTTCTCAATTTTCCAAGAATTAAACTACTGTTTCCAGTTATCTGGAGTGTAATTGTAAGTTCTATGTGTTATCTAAGACTAGTTAACAAGGATCTCCTCTGTCTCCTTATCGAAGATATGAATCTTGCTTAAGTCAAATGCGAACTGAACTGTGTCGCCAGGTCTAGCTGTTGTACGAGCATTTACTCTTGCTGTGATATCGAACTGGTCGATTGTGAAGTATAAGTAAACCTCGGCACCAAGCATCTCGTAGATGTTGATTCTTGCATCGATTACGCTCTCTGGTGATGACTCGATGAAGAGCTGCTCATCATGAATATCCTCTGGACGGATACCAAGAACAACTTCCTTATCGATAGCATCAAGTGCGATAAGTCTCTCAGCCTTGCTGTCTGGAACCTTGATTGAATGTGAACCGAACATAAGGAGAACGTCAGCACCTGACTTAACAACCTTACAATCGATGAAGTTCATAGGTGGCATACCCATGAATCCGGCAACGAACAGGTTACATGGCTTGTCGTAGAGGTTCTGAGGTGTATCTACCTGCTGGATGATACCATCCTTCATAACTACGATTCTTGTACCAAGTGTCATAGCCTCTGTCTGGTCATGTGTTACGTAGATGATAGTTGTCTGGAGTCTCTGATGAAGCTTTGAGATCTCAACACGCATCTGTACACGAAGCTTAGCGTCAAGGTTTGAAAGAGGCTCGTCCATAAGGAATACCTTTGGCTCACGGACAATTGCACGTCCCATAGCAACTCGCTGTCTCTGTCCACCTGATAAAGCCTTTGGCTTTCTGTCAAGAAGATGCTCGATATCAAGAATCTTAGCTGCCTCATGTACAGCCTTGTCGATCTTCTCCTTTGGAACCTTTCTTAACTTAAGTCCAAATGCCATGTTATCATATACTGACATATGTGGGTACAGAGCGTAGTTCTGGAATACCATCGCAATATCTCTGTCCTTTGGCTCTACATCGTTTACGAGCTTGTCGCCGATCCATAACTCACCTGAGCTGATATCCTCAAGTCCTGCTATCATTCTAAGAGTTGTTGACTTTCCACATCCTGATGGTCCAACAAAGATGATGAACTCCTTGTCTTCGATCTCAAGGTTGAAGTCCTTAACTGCGTTGAATCCGTTAGGATATACCTTGTAAATGTTCTTAAGTGATAAACTTGCCATTTGAAATTACCTCCGTAGTGTATATAATCTTGTTTTTGTTCACCCTAAAAACTATTGTTATTCTACATCATTGGCATTTTTCATTCTATGTGATTATTGCTCAAAAAAATTTTTAAACTTTTGTCTAAATTGTATACGTGCACAAATTTTGCAACATTTTGACGATTTTCGAACCGTTTTCCCTTGGTTTAAACTTCCTTTTTTGTGAAACCTTCACCATACCCATTTATGTCAATAGGGTTTTTCGTCACGTTTTCGGTATATTTTATTACTTTTGCCTATTGTTTTTACTCATATATATACTTGACAAACCAGAAAAATGTAGAACAGCCGGCAAAATCTGTAACATTTTGTACTACAGTAAAAAAACTCTGCTGATATCGGTGTTTTCCATTCAGATATCAGCAGAGTTTTCTATATATTTTCTACATATTCTTCTATATCTAGTTGTTGGCTGCGTTGTCCACACCTATTACTACGACAATGTCTGCACCTGAAATGTCAACATCTGAAGCAACAGATGAGTCAATATCTGATCTGTCAGCCGTTGCCGCTCCACCCAGAAGGCTTACAAGTCCGCTCACATCATATGAATCTGATGTGTAGATAACTGTTGTTGACTGATCTCCGTTGTCATATGTTCCTATATCTACTGATGTGTATCCATCCGCTGTGAGTGTTGTCTGCCATGTAGCTGCCACACCTGACACGCCTGATGCGTTGAGCACTACTACTTTTGCATCCTTGCCATTTCCTGCATTTGCATCCTCTGTTGAAGCGTCCTGTGAGCTGTCATCCGCTGATGTGTCTGAGCTGTCTGCAGCATCGCCTGAACCTCCAAATGTAGGATCTGACGGATCTGACTCCTCAGTCACGATGCTTGTCTTATTGCCCGTGTCCGATGCGTCTGATTTCTTGCTCTTGCTGACGGTTCGTGCAAGCAGTACGAGCATGACAACTATAGCCACTGCAAGTATGATAACCGCTGCTCTGAGCATTGTATCTAAGAATAATTTCATTACTTTCTTACCCATTATATAGCCTCCATCTCAATATAAATGTATATTCTCATTTGTTAACAAAAACAACTAGAGTATACCAAAGTGCTTTTTTATTTTCAACATTTAATTCGCATGATATACTAGAATTAAATTTTTGTTCACAAATAGCGGAGGTACAGATTTGAAAACAGCGATAATAATTGGCGCCTCGACAGGCATCGGAAGGGCGACAGCACTGGCGCTTTCAGGCAAATATAACAGCATATCTATCACTTCATTCAAACACAAAGAAGAGCTTCTCTCTCTGAGAGACGAACTTATGGCAAAAGGCTGCATCTGTTACTGTGAGACCGGAGACGCCGGGGATATGGAATTTATGGAGAAGTTTATACAAAATACCATAGATCATCTCGGCAGCGACATCGATCTCCTCATCAACAATGCCGGCATATCTTATGTGGGGCTTATAAACGATATGACCGCACAGGATTTTGACAGAACCATGAAGTCAAATGTGTACTCGGTTTTCAATAGCTGCCGACTCGTGGTTCCTCACATGATCCAGCACCACAAAGGACACATAATCAATATCTCATCCGTGTGGGGAAATGTCGGTGCGTCGTGTGAGGTCGCATATTCAGCCTCCAAGGGTGCTGTAAATTCCTTCTCAAAGGCTCTTGGAAAAGAGCTTGCTCCAAGCGGTATAACTGTCAACGCCATAGCATTTGGCGCAATTGACACCTCCATGAACGGTCATCTGTCACCGGAGGAACGCCAGATGCTGGAGGATGAAATACCTGCAGGAAGAATGGCCATACCTTCTGAAGCGGCAGATTTCATTGTGCACATTGCCGAGTGTGGAGAATACCTGAATGGTCAGGTGATCACATTTGATGGCGCATGGCAATAGGTGCTTTTCATCAAATTTTACAACAGTATAGGCAATTTCGTCCAAATTTCTATTGCTTAATTGTATATATTGCATTAGAATATTTTATATATGTTATAGAATCGGGGTTATAAAATGGGATTTGGATTTGGGAAAAAGAAGAAAAATATTTCATCGGACACAACTCCCGCCGCCGCAGATATCAAGACTACTCTTGACGAGGACGGCAATGTGGAGATTGTTTCCAAAAACTTCAAGATGAAGCCGACACAAAAGCTGGCGGAGCAACCATCCAGTGAAGGGGACACTTGGATCTGCTGGGGATGCGGACAGCCTACGGATCAGGATATCTGTCCTGTCTGCGGTAAGAAACGCACAAAGTAACAACACACACACACAAGGGGCTGTGAAAAAACTCGATTGAGTTTTTTCGCAGCCCTTTTTTACTTTATTGCAATGCGGTCACTGCGCATCGCTTACATTTATTTTCTCTACACTCTGCTAAAATGTGATTCCAAGAGCATTTATTATGAGTCCCCACGCAAGTCCTGCAGCATACAGCACCACTGCTATCCTTATATTCTCCACAGGTCTATGCCTGTTCATCCTAAAGAGCACCACAAGGCCTACTCCTGCACTCACCAGAAGTCCTGACATCATAGCACCCGCGCTGAGTATTCCCTGAAGATACAGCTCGGTTATTATGACTGATGCCGCACAGTTAGGAATAAGACCCACCAACGCTGCTGCCGCCTCTCCAAGCACAGGCACATCATTGAATATGCGGGCTATGGATTCCTCTCCTACAGCCTCTATGATCACATTTATCACAAGTGAGAATATAAATATAAATATCGCAATCTTTGCAGTGTGCACCAGAGCAGATCTGAATATTCCACCCTCGCAGTCGCAGTGTTCCTGTTCGCACACCTCATGGATATTCTTCTCTCCCAAATGTCCGTGGTCGTGACTGTGCTCATGGACATAGTCATGCACATGTCCCTTTCCTTTCTTCTCAGCAGCATCCTTATACACTATATTCTGTGTATGTATGGAGCTTTCTGCCGCTTTTGCAGTGTCACTGTGCACATGTCCGCCATGGTGTTCGTGTTCATCATGTCCGCCATGTCTGTGGACTGGATCTATCTTCTTTACCTGGACCGGCTTTCTCAGTCTGTCCAGCACAAATCCTACTATATAGCCTGTTATTACGGCTATGACCGCCTTTGTCGCAAGGATCTTCACTATTGTCCCCGCGCTTATCGCGTCATTTGACAGCATAATCGGCAGCATCTCGTCCGAGGTTGACATGAACACGGCTATGAGCACGCCCGCCCCTATCACGCCTCCGCTGTACAGGTTGGATGCCATAAGTGAAAATCCGCACTGTGGCACTATTCCCAGCACTCCGCCAATCAATGGCCCAAGCTTCTCTGCCTTTCCAAGCACATGTGCCTGTCGGCCTGCAGTTTTTCTCTCAAGCCACTCCATGACCACATAGGTGATGAGCAGAAACGGGATGAGCTTCACCGTATCAAACAGTGCATCCTTAAATGAATCTATAAGCAATTCCTTCATATTATAAAACACTCCTTCTCAGATCAGCACTCGTAGATATTGTACCCACAATTGTCCTGACTGAATCCAAAATACTCCTCGTTGGTCATATCCATGAAATAGCTGCATATCACCCTGCATATTCCGTTATGGCAGACAAACAGTACCGACGAATCCGGATAGGTCTCGCGGGTTTCAATTATAAGATCGTACGTTCTCCTGGCAATATCCATCATGGATTCTCCACCAGGATATCTGTATGCGAACATTCTTTTATTGTTCAGGAAATCCCTGTCGTCCCTCTGGACACCCTCATACACACCGTAATCCTGTTCTATAAGCCTTTCATCCGTAAGTACCGGCAAATGCTTTCTCTCCGCCACCGCTCGTGCTGTCTCCTGTGCCCTGGAGAGCGGCGATGCTATTATCACGTCAATAGAGCAGCTATCCAATCTCTCTGCAAGGAGCTGTGCCTGCTGAAGTCCTTTATCTGTAAGAGGGGAATCTGTCCTGCCACAGACCTTATTAAGTCTGTTCCATTCCGTCTCTCCGTGTCTTGCAACATATAACTTCATATGTTTTCTCCTTCCAGTCATATTGAATATCTGCTCTTTCTCCCAACTGTGTATTAACTACAAAAATCTCATGTCTTTATAATATTAAGCATTTTTGCAAATTAATCAACTGTTTTCGGCTATTAAAGCGTCTGGAATTATCTTCTATATGCTCATGCTGTCTGAGCTCGAACTATTGTCTTTGTTCTGTGAACTGCCATTTGTGCTGTCATTCTGCCCATTATCTGAATCACCATCCAGTCTCTGCATATTTCCATCATCTGAATTGCCACCTGGTCTCTGCATATTTCCATCATCTGAGTTGCCGCCTGGTCTCTGCATATTTCCATCGTCTGAATTACCACCTGGTCTCTGCATATTTCCATCATCTGAGTTGCCGCCCGGTCTCTGTATTCCGCCATTATCTAAATTGCCGCCCGGTCTCTGCATTCCGCCTGAGCCCTCGCTGTATGTAATATCGTCCAGTGTAAATGTACTGTTCTGGTCACCGACAGTCAAAGTGTAGTTATCCCCCTGTTTCATGTCTGATGTGCTGATAACAACCGAGTTAAATTTCTTATCCACCTTATAGCTGAACACCTCCTTGCCATCTGAATCAGTAAGTGTGATCGTTTCGCCGGCGTCAACCCACTCATCAAAGTTAACAAGAGCCGAGCACTGTGTGGACTCATCTCCAAATCCCTGAGCCATACCGGAACCACCCACAGCTACGATCTCGCCGCCTGTTATCGCAGCACAGATTCCGTAGTCCATCGCGCCATTGCCATTGTCCGAAGGGCCGAGTACATGTACGCTGCCTCCTGTAATTCCAATGTAGCCATTGGAATCTATTCCATCACCGTTGGCATTTATATTTATCGTTCCTCCTGTTATAAGAATATATGCATCATTGTCGGCATCCATGTCCACTCCGCCCATACCTGGGCCGCCTCCAAAACCATCATGGTTGTCTCCCGAGCCTGAGCTGCCTCCAGCTGCATTGAAGCCGTCATCACGGGATATCACATCTATATCACCGCCAGTCACAAGGATCTTACCCCCCTCTACCCCCTCACAACTCTTAGATACATCTATATCTCCACCAGTTATTATCAGAAGTCCCTCCGCATGGATCGCGTCATCGCCAACCGATATGTTGATATCTCCGCCTTCTATATATACATATCCATCCTGCTGGTCGTCATTTCCCGCATGTATACCATCCTCATCACAACTCAGGTTAAATGTTCCATCCGCAATTCTCACGCTATCCTTGCCGTTCAGGCAGTGATCCTGACTGTATATGGTATAAGTGCCGCCTGTAACCACCAGGTCATCCTTGGACACGATTCCATGTCCCGTGTTATCCTTGACCGTCAGGCTTCCAGTGCCATTAAGTGTGAGATCACATTTGGCAAATATCACAGCGTCCACATTGTTGTCATCCGTCTGGACGTAGTCTCCGGATACCATAAGACTGTTCCCTGCCCCCTCCGCCAACGTAACAAATACCTTGTCAGCGTTCTTTGCATATATAGCCGCATAGTCCGCAGCCGTGATCGATACTCCGTCAAGTACAAGTTGAACCTTATCATCATCGCCCGCATCCACCACGATGGTGCCGTCTGTGAATGTCCCTGACAGAACGTATACACCGGCCGCTTTGATAGTCACCACTCCATCCTCGATCTGAACATTTGAACTATTACATGCGGCTGTCTTTCCCGATAATGTTATCTTTACAGCCTCGCTCTCATCATAGTTTCCCGCCAGATCCCGCTTCGTGAACATATCTGTTATATCTATAGCCGCATCGCTCATGGCTTCATCTATAGCCGCCTGCATTTCCTCCACAGTCATCTCTGTCTTTACACTGGTATTCTCTGCATCCGCACTGCCATTTGGGCTTTCTTTATCAGCGTCCGTCTCTGTGCTCACATCACTTGTCACCTCAGTATCAGAAGTCGAGCTTGTGCTCTGGCTGGTTGAACATCCGGCAAGCATTGCCATGCACATGGCCGCTGTCAACCCTATAGCCAGACATTTGCGGATTCCCGCTATATGTCTCATATATTTATTCTTCCTCATACGATCATCTCCTTACTAAGTATCTGCCTTATCAACTGACTTCTACAATGTCATGTCCCCCGAATCCACCTGTGCCAGCATGATCTCAAGGTTGCCATTTCTCACTCTGAGCTTATCTATCATATCCTTCTGATTTGTGTGCTTCTTAAGCTTCACCACATATGTAAGCTTGAACAGGCTTCCCATGTTGGTCGTCTTCACATTTATCAGTCTGTAACTGTCTGTACAGTCGGCAAGTATCTCATCAAATGCCTCTGTATAGTCGAGATTTTCAGGCACGGTGATCTTCAGGGCTCTCTCTTCATCCCTTCCGCCGCCAAATCCAGTAAGGCTGCAAATGAACATCGCTCCGCCTAGTATGGCGGCAAATAATACTGCATATCCTATAAATCCCATTCCGGTCACAAGTCCAGCTCCCATCGCAAGGAATATGGCGCATATCTCCTTTGCCGAACCTGGAACCGATCTGAACCTTACAAGGCTGAATGCACCTGCCACAGCAACACCCGCGCCAACATTGCCATTTACCATCATGATCACCACGCACACAACCGCAGGTATAAGTGCCAATGTCACCAAAAAGCTCTGTGTATATTTACTCCTAAACGCGTACACCCCTGCAAGGAATACGCCTATCACAAGAGATACCGCTATGCAGATCAGAAACTCCTGCACCGTTATCGTTGTCGCCGTTCCAAATATACTGTCAAATAATCCTGTCATCTTCTATCTCCTCCTGTCTATGTTTGCCACTTTATCATTTAAATAATTCGTCTTTTTTAGTTTCTGGCTTTAAATGTATATGATCCACTTATGTCAGCCTACCATCTGTTTATACGCCTCTCCATACTTTGAAAATGATGTCTTGTATGCTCCATACTTTGTGAGCAGATGTGACAGCCACAGCGGGAACCCGCCTGCCATCTTGATCTCCATCAACACCTTATATTCTGGTATGACCTTGTGCCCATATGGTTCTTTCTGAAGTGTCAGATCGTCATTCTGCCACAGTATATTGTAATCAAACGTGATCCTGAGCTCCGGATCATCTATTCCTTTGTAGGAATCTCTCTCATACGAGAGAACCACCGCAGGCTTCAGATCCTTGTACACCTGCATGAAGTAATCTATCTCCCTTCCTATCTGACAATCCTCGTGCAGCGGCTGACCGCCCACCAGATAATCCATGGCCTCTTGTTCAGGCACCTCCAGCCTCCTTTTGTACACAACAGATTTGTATTTCTTCTTGAGCTCGATAAAAACCTCTGAATCGTCATCCGGGACTCCATAGCTTCTGAGCCTGAGCTTCTCTTTGTAAACCGGCTTTTCTATGGAGTCTCTGATGAGCCTGTGGGAAGGAGTGTCAAAATATATGTTAATGATCTGGCTATGCGCAAACCTGTCCGGCTGCATATACCTTATCATTTCGCTCATTATCTGCTCGTACTGTTCTCTATCTAACATGTACTTAAGTTCATATCTTTTAAACGTGTTGTCTGCCATAAGCATCATCCTTTCTTGTCTTATCTCCTCTTGATGATGCTATAATAGCCTGTAAAACTTAAACGAACTTTAAATATAAAAAATTGTCTTCGGTGACTCCTGTTGGTGTGTATTCTCTACGTTGTATATCCAATCGGTAGTGCCGGCGACCGAACTTTGACGCTTCTGTGCCGCCGCAGAGAGCTAGGCGCCCTTATCGTGCTTGGCGCGGCGTGCACGATGGAAGCAAAGTCAAAGTGAGGGTAGACATATACAACATAGAGATTACACCAACAGGAGTCACCGAAGACAACTGCAACGCAAAAACGCCCATCTGCGGATCACTCCACAGATGGACGTCTATAGTCTTATATTATAATCTTATGTCTAGTTGATTTGAAGATGTGGCTCTCGCCAAATGCTTATGATTAGCAAACACCCTGAGCAAGCATAGCGTCAACAACCTTCTCGAAGCCGGCAATGTTAGCACCTGCAACATAGTCTGTGTTTCCGCCAACTGTCATGTTGTATCTCTTTGCTGCATCTGAGATGTTAGCGTAGATTGTCTCCATGATTCCCTTGAGCTTGCCATCAACTTCCTCGAATGTCCATGAAAGTCTCTCGCTGTTCTGGCTCATCTCAAGAGCTGATGTAGCAACACCACCTGCATTTGCAGCCTTACCACCAACGAAGAGAACACCATTCTCCTGAAGGTACTTAGTAGCCTCAAGAGTTGTAGGCATGTTAGCGCCCTCTGTTACTGAGATAACGCCGTTTGCAACAAGCATCTTAGCATCGTCAAGGTTAAGCTCGTTCTGTGTAGCACATGGAAGAGCAAGGTCACACTTGATTGACCATACGCCGTGATCATTTGCATCCTTCTTTACATGGTACTCAGCTGATGGTCTAGCAGCAGCATAAGCATCAAGACGTGCTCTCTTAACTTCCTTAACTTCCTTAAGAAGTGCAACATCGATTCCTTCTGGATCGTAGATCCAACCTGTAGAATCTGAACATGTAATACACTTAGCACCTAACTGATGTGCCTTCTGGATTGCGTAGATTGCAACGTTACCAGCACCAGATACGATACAAGTCTTACCAGCGATATCAATACCATGATCCTTTAATAATGCGTTTGTTAAGTATAATAAACCATATCCTGTAGCTTCTGTACGAGCAAGTGATCCACCATATGTAAGTCCCTTACCTGTGAGAACTCCCTCGTATGATCCACGGATTCTCTTGAACTGACCGAACATGAAACCGATCTCTCTAGCGCCTGTTCCGATATCTCCAGCTGGAACATCGACATCAGCACCTATATACTTACAAAGCTCTGTCATGAAGCTCTGGCAGAATGCCATGATCTCTCTGTCAGATTTACCCTTAGGATCGAAATCAGAACCACCTTTACCACCACCGATTGGAAGTGTTGTAAGAGAATTCTTAAATACCTGCTCGAAACCTAAGAACTTGATAATACCCAGGTTTACAGAAGGATGAAGTCTTAAACCTCCCTTGTATGGTCCAATGGAATTATTGAACTGTACACGGAAACCTCTGTTTACCTGAACCTGTCCGTTGTCATCTACCCAAGGAACACGGAACATGATCTGACGATCCGGCTCTGTGATTCTCTCAAGAATCGCATTCTTTCTGTATAATTCCTCATTTGCATCGATCACAGGTCTTAAAGAATCAAGAACCTCTGTTACTGCCTGTAAGAACTCAGGCTGATCTGCGTTTTTCTTCTTTACTACTTCGAGTACTTCATCAACATAACCCATTTCTCTATCTCCTTAATATTAATTTTTAACGTCCGGAACCAGTAAAATCCCGAATCGTCATGTTCTGTTCATAATCTGTTGCCTGTTTCTACAACAACCTTTTTTATTGTAACGAAAAATGCAGGATTTTGCAATAGAAAATTCTTTATTATTGTAATTTTCATAAGCAGTAGTATAAATAGTATTAAGATCTCCTTCAGATGTTCTGTCTAAAAAATATCCTCCATTTTTATCCCAAAGATAATAGGCTTCATTTTCTCCAAATATTGTTACTAGAGTTTCAAAGTCTTCTTTAACTTGTGGATTACTTAAATTTGGACAAATTTTCATATTTTAAAAATTATAGGGGGATTGATATTATCTCACCCCCATTATGTTATTTACCTTTACAATGATTTTTAATCTGTTCTGCAACTTTCTTAAATTGATCTAAACTGAATACTTCTTGTAAAGATTCATTAAGACTATCAATCTTTTGTACTTCAATTGTAGAATTATCTGAATGTTTAGATAATTCTATTTCAGCAGCAGTATCATGAGCTTTAAGAAGTGCATCTGTAGAAACTTTACTTTGAGTCTTAGAAGAAAGATTATTAGAAGCAAATATAGACTCACCAGAACTAAATTCAAATATCTGACCTGTTCCTAAAGCACCAACTCTAGTATAAGTGTATTCAGTTTGAGTTTGTCCTGTATGTTTATACAATTCTATTTTACCATTATTATTAAACTTTAAGAATCTATATGGATTATCATAATCTTCACCAATTTCATAAATTGTCATATCAGAGAACTTTTCTACTTCTAATCCTGTATGATCTTTATTTCCTATAAATTTAACACCACTTGTTTCTTTAGTAAATTCAGGAACAAGTCTATTATCTCTATAGTTATTTAAGAAGAAATCATCAGCTAGAGATTCATTTACTAATAAATCTGAAGTAAAGATTTGTTCTCTAAACAATTCATTAAAGCCAGGAATATTATTGATCATAGAGATTGGAATAACATGATTGAAGCTATTGTTATTTAGTCCCCAACCATTAAGAACAAAGTTGTATTTCAATAAATCTTCAGCTAACTTAGTATATTTAGGAGTTCTCCATAAATATTCATAAGCTCTGATAGATTCATCTTTTGCAACTTCATTGTCAAATCTAGATCCACTATATTTAATAATTTGTAATCTTTCTCTGCCATTAAGAGTTCTTTGAGGTAATGTTTGAACTGACAGTCTCTTAGTAAATTCATTAACATTCTTAAGATAAGGATCATTTTCAACTATCTTAGAGAATCTCTTAGGATATTCATAGATCAATGCTTTAGTCTGTTTTTCATTGAATTTAAAGAAGTCTAATTGTTTAGTAAAATAGTTCATTACCATTTCATTAATAGCATCAATATCTGATCCATTAAGATCCTCTTTAATTCCATTAGCTACAGTATTCTTAATAAAGTTAAAGTTGCTTTTATTAAATGGAGATAGTTTATCAGTATATCTCATATACTCAACTACACCATTTGTATTGGCTGCAACAAAAGATTTCTTAGTAATAGGACTCTCCATAAATTCTTCATACTTCTCACCTCTTGACATCCATATTAAGACATCATCAAGTCCTTCAACACTTTGTTTAGCCTTCAACTTTAAGAACTTCATTCTTTGTGCTTCCATATCTCCATATGTAGGAGCAGAACCATAAGTTTCAGATCTCATTGCTGAGTTAATCTGTCTTAAAGTAGTAGAAGGAGTAATAAGATTCTTAAATGCTTTCAATACTAAGATTTGTTTAGCATTTTCTATTTGGGGATTAGTTCCTTTATAATAGTCATTAATTGCTGTAATTAAATCTCCTTGATTGAAATAGAATTTAATTCTACCTTTATTTACATCTTCTAAAAGTTTCTTATCAAGAGAATTCTCATATTCTGTAATAAGATTATTTAAGATAGAATCAAAGTTAAATAAATCTCCAGATGCTAATACTCTATCAGATAATTGTTTTAATGAAGGCTGAGACATAAAATACATTACTGTTTCAGGATTATGTCCAAGTCTTAATAATAAAGTATAAGTACTAGCAGTAAATAGATTTAGATTAACTTTAGAAGCTGTCAAAGTCTTAGCATTATCTACTACTGTTGCTAAGAATGATCCTAATACATTAGTTACATTCTGTGTGCCATCAAGAGTCTTAACAGGACTAATTCTTTGAGCTCCTTTACCATCTAAGTAGATAGGAGAACTCTTAAAGTTGACATCATAGAATTGCAACATTGAATGGTTAGCACTATTAGAAGCAAATACACCAGTTAATGCTTTTCCTGCCATATACTCATAGAAAGTATTAGTTAGATAGATAGGATCCATCATACCATGTCCTTCATCTTTATTGGACTTTTCAACAGTTGCTAATGTATCAATAACTCTAGAGAACATCTCTGTGTTAGCCCCACTTACCATAGTCTTAAAGGCATCATTAGATGTTAAGATGGAGTAAGCAATATCAATTAAAGCATTATTGCTTGCTTCTACAGATTGATCTTTAGGAGCTTTATTATAATCATATTTAATCTTTTCTAATTTAAAATCTAACCCATCTGCACTTATTAATTTAAACT
>ERZ827440.2713-NODE-2713-length-14842-cov-3.198282_pt1 | contig 14842 bp, 13 predicted proteins | sample MGYA00519774_ERZ827440 | MGnify/ENA primary metagenome ERZ827440 (study PRJEB31778, sample SAMEA3449302) | human gut metagenome | biome: human gut; feature: human-associated habitat; material: faeces | place: United Kingdom | collected 2010/2012 ... | reverse complement strand
ATTTTCTACCTTGAGACTCTTTTTTGTGCTGTCCGTACAATTTGGGGCAGTTCAATAGATTCGCCCCATTTATTAACTACACTATAAACTAACCATTCTGTCCACGGAACATTAATTTTGGGTAATCTATAAATGCATTCCAGGGCGGTTATAAGTGTTGTTTCGACGATTTCGGATTGTAAAATGGCTATTACATTTTCAGCAATGTCATCGGTTATGCCGATATATTCCGTAGATGCAAAGGTTTCTCTATTCATAAGAAGGTGAGTACCATTGAAGCTATTGAGCAGCTCCAATATCGAATAGATTTCGTAATGATTATCTTTTGCAAAGGCGGTGATTTCGGATATAGCGATTTCATCGCTACTGATAATCAAATCATGTAGCTGTTCTTCGGGATCGCCTATGTCTGTGCCGATATTTGCAATGAAAGGTCTCTTAAATTGATATTGATCCCTAAACAGATATTCCAATACGGAAAACAAACTCGTAGGGAAATAAATAAACAGCTTGCGCAAAAGGTCAGAATCATCACGCTCAATATAATCATACAGCTCTTTATAGTGCCGCACTTTGTCGCCAGTGACGAATTTGCGTATTACTCTTTCAAAATACACTTTATCGGAGTCCGTCAAATTCAATCTGCTGCCATGAATGTATTTGCCAAAAAGGTTTATAACATTGGCATCTCCGGTGGCAAAGGAAATTACGATTTCCGTTACTCCAGGGAAAGCATTTTTGATATCCTCTTTTGCAATAGGGTAGGAAAATTTCTTTATGTACTGAACAATTTCAACGTACAAGGAGGTAACAGATTCGTTTTTGGATATATAGTCGCGTCGGAAAACAAATTCCGAATCATACAGCTCGCGCAATACACCTTGCAAATAATACTTATTATCAATACCAAACTCTAGCAGCTCATCCTCAAAAACATTAAACAATGTGTTCGTCATGAAAATTACAGAAGGACTATCAACAATATATCGGTAAATTTTATCAGCTAAATTCTTGGAGATATACGATTTCTTTTTCGGACGATACTTACCTCTGCCACAAAGGATACCTATGTCTGAGAGGCGCGCAGAGATCGCTCTGTTCTTTTCGGGAAGATTTTTGCACCCATATTCCTCGGCTGCAACATATCTGAACACCTGTAATTCACTTTCACTATAGACATCAATTCCATCAGGGTAGTATTTTTCCAGTATCTCGGTATATATGGTGGTAAGAGAAAGGTGGGTACGGTGGTATGTAGAACCGTCTTTTTGGAATTCATCTCCGATAGCTTTTTCAATCAACTTTTGAGGAATGTTTTGTTCTTTAACGACCTCTGTGATAATAGCATTATATTTCTTCTCGTCAAATGCATCCGGCAATGATTCAATAATTCTGCCAATTACGGCAGAGGTAGATTCATCGCCCATAACGAATACATCAAGTTGCGAATCATAATAATATGCGGGGCTATCGGATGTGCGGAGCAAAAAGACCATTTCTGCATATTTGTCACCAAAATACTCACTCAATTCAGATATGGAAAGGACTGAGTCTCCATTTCGCTCGGCAGAAATTTTTGATAGAATATGTGCCTTGCTTTGCCAAATGCTAAAAATTCTTTTAGCTTTGGATTCGATTTGACGAACTCTTTCACGAGTAATGCCCATTTTTTCGCCTACGCCACCTAATGTTTCGCCCATAGCTCGGCCTAAAAGAACAGATTTAATACTATTGGATTTGCTGTAAAGCATATGGAATAGTTCTGCAATTTCCTTATTAATATCAAAGGTACACCATTTCAAGAAATTAAGTAACAGTGCATAATCGGTTACGGATTCCGCAATTGATTCAAAAGCAAAACCTTTTATACTAGCCTTGGGGTTAGCGTCCAAGTTGTATATATGATATAGTGATTCACGCCGTTCTTCATCGTGAGCAAATGCATTGATATATCCATACACATTATTACTACATCTCCATTCGGGGATTGCAACAAGATATTCATGTATTTTGGTTTTTCTGTATTGGCGCTCTTGTTGAGCTTTTATAAACGGATTAAGAGCGTCCATCAACGGAAGGATTTTATTAGGAGAGCTATAGCAGATCCGAGCCAAATCGGAGCCTAATACTTCAACGGCATCTCTGTATTTTTTAATAACGATTAGGTCATCAGATTTAGCGTTCAGATCATCGCAGAACGAAAAATCTTGATTGAGAATGTTTTCGATATTTTCGGAAATTATTGATGGAACACATACTGCGACTTTGGGTGTGGACAGAGACGGATCCAACTTAACGACTCTATTGGAAAAATCGGATAAGTATTTGCATGTTTCATCGTAACATTTTTTACCTGCACCACGCAATTTAATGAAATCGTCAACCTTCATTCTGTAAAGATCCGCAACGGTTTTTACGCCATTGTGCATTAATAGATTGGTGACACGTACAGAAACGGGGAGAGATTGTACGCTAACGTTCTCGACGCTCGACAAATCAACCGGGTAAAGATCCCAGAACGTTGCATCTGATATTAAAATATCGTTGTTTTGAGTTTCGTGGTCATTAATCATTATGCATTTCTCCAGCAGTTTTATCGTCAATAGAGTATGACTCTCTAAGCCTATCAATTGCCATTTCGGGACTCATGGTGTGGTACATAAGATAGACCACATTCATTGTTTTTGCCGGGGCTTGCTTGTAGATTTCGCGGCTGCTCTCACCGGTATAGAAGTGCCAGTAGCGATAGATATAGCCCATCCAATACAGCGCTTCTTTATCGTAAATCTCGCCGACTTTGACAAGCTGATCGGCAAGCTCATCCTCCATACGGGAAAGTATATACGCTTTGCCTGCCCATTGAATATGATGAAACTCTTTATCCATATCAGCAGCAACAGCCGAAGTCATATACGCCTTGACGAAGGCTTCACTTGCGTATCCCCGCTCGGCGGCAAGTTCAAACAGTTGCCCTTGCGTATCGCACAGAGCCATTTGTAAGGAATTCAACATATCATTCGCCTCTCAGAATCTCGTCGAAGAATTTGCCTTCCCGACGATACTTTACTTCAATTTCTTCCGCCAGAGCCACGCCTTCTTTTCTTCTTTCTGCGCTCATATCCTTGAGCAGTGCAAGTTCCAACGGTGAAAGCGGTTCTTCTTTCAGTATTTTGATCTGTCTGCACGCTTTTTCGGAAATCGCAACATACTGTTTGCCGAGATCAAGTGCGGATAGGCAGTTTATCAACGCCACGTCGGTGAGCGTTTTATTAAAAAAGCGGAAAAGCTCGGTATACATACGGTCGTTTGCAATATAACCGATAATCACATCATAACCGTCAGCCATATGCGCATATTTCTCATAAACAGCGGTACCTTTGGCACTTTCCATCTCCTTGCGATGGTAGGCAATCAGCATCGCCCAGTCCATGCCGACATCGACAGTCAGCACTTTCAGCCCTGTCAAATCAAGCTCGACTGCATAGAACTTGGGTTTGTCCTCATTACAGATCAGCGTCAGCGGTTGAAGCGTACTGGTTCCCATGTAGAAACCGCGACCGAAATCACATTCCTCGCGGCTGATCGGTGCAACATCACCGGTAATTCCTTTTTTTGATCCGTGATAGAGGATCAGCTTGTTATCTGTATCGATGTATGCCTTGGTGTCAACAATGAATTTTGCGACATCAATCAAACGTTCTTTGCAAAAATTATATAATTGCGTCTGCGCCATACGATTCGGGAGTGTTTTTCCGTTTTCCCAACGATTGATGGAAAGCGGCGTTGTGCCAAGGGAAGACGCAAACTGCTCCTGATTCATATTTGCCACAGTACGGATTGCTTAGATCAAATCTTTCATGCTATACCGCCTATCATTTGTAATCAAGTTTAATTATATACTATGATAGGAGATTTGTCAAGAGCGCAAGTATTGTTTTGTGTGTAGACAGGATTTTTTCTTTGCCTGCTGCGGCGCAAAATAAGGGTTTTTGCAGTTCTATCGGAACAATATTCGGAACAATGTTCGGAACTATACCGCCGTATTTTTTGGTATTGTTCCGATAGAAAAAGGGCAGGCTTTTTTGCCTGTCCCTCGGGTGCAATATCTGATAAAAAGGTGTAAATACGAATTTTTGCCGCATGCTCCGTCGGGCATTGAGAAGTTCTTGCTTGACCCGATAGCCGTTTCGTGATGTGCCGACGGAATTTGAAAATCGTTTTCTTTGCCTACTGCACCCCAGTCTTTGCGTTGTGAAATGAGTTGACTTCCATGCGTTTTTATGCTATACTGAAGGCAGAAAAAAGCAGTTTGCGCAGTCACCTGCGGGCTTCACGATATGACGGAAATCTATGCGGGATTCGTTGCTGACCACACCTTTGACCACTTACGGCTTCGGACTACCCGGATTTTATGCCGCGAAGAGCACTCGAAAGCAGTCAATCCGGACTAAAAAGCCCCGAAAAGCCCGTAAAATCACGTAAAAAATCAGGTTTTTAGCGTTTGGGACTTCGATGCCGTCGGTTCGAATCCGGCCACTCCGACCAAGCCTCCCGCGCGAGAGTGTGGGAGGTTTATTTTCCTTTGCCTGATAACTGTTGGTTGACAAAATAAATCAACAATCGCTTTACAAAGTGCTTGTTACATGATATAATAAGATTGGTTCCAAAATACATATGATTGAGGAGGCGTTGCACATGTCAAATCTGAAAATAGGCAATAAGATTAAAGCGAAAAGAAGGGAGCGTAATCTTACACAAGAAGAGCTTGCGAGTATGCTTGGAGTGACCAAAGCCGCAGTCAGCGAATGGGAAAATGAAGAAAGTTACCCCGACATCATGCTTTTGCCGCAAATTGCGCAGTTGTTTCACATGACCATGGACGATCTTTTTGACTTTTCTCCCAATGACAAACCATTGGTTGTCGTGAATGAATATCATTTCGGATTATCTCTTGAAACGGTGGACAAACGAATTATGGATTACGGCATCGCGAAGGAATGCAGCATTGATAAGGTCGGCGACACATGGGAAGTACGCTTTCATTTTGTCTCTACGCGGGAAGATATTCCGCATATCTTGCAAAAATACATAAAACCGGGTGTGCTGATAGACGGTTATAGCGTAAGAATTGCGGATGGAAAAATTATTTCCGATAGTAAACCGAATAAATGTTATATATGCACTGAAAAAATTTGGGAGTACAATATTACGGATAGGAAGTATCTTAAAGCGATGTTGGATGAGCAAGCCTCGATGGGACTCATAGACGAGGATGATTTGTGATTACACGGGGCGGCATCCAAATTGACCTGTAGACACAAAAATCAGCCGAAAATGAGGTTTTTCGCCCCACTTTCGGCTGATTTTTTTAAAAAGCATTAACCAAATCATTTTTCTTTCACTATTAAGGCAGAAGCTTCTGAAAAACATATAAGGGGAGGTGAGCAAATGGACGAAAAATGGCTGCATGAAAAAATCGCGGAAATATCCAGAACAATCTATTCATATTGCAGAGCCAAAACGCCATCGCAACAGGACGCCGAGGATTTATCGCAGGATATTTTGCTTGAGCTGATGAAATCGGTAGACAATATCCGCAATGACAAAGCTTTTTATGCTTTCATGTGGGGAGTTGCGGGAAATGTATACAAGCAGTGGTGCAGAAAAAAGCAAAAAAATATCGCATGTGAACTGCCCGAAAATATCCCCGATGAAGAGGAAATTCCGGATGATAGCAGCAGTGATATATATCTTCTACGCCGCGAACTGACATTGCTATCCGAAAAATACCGCAAAGCAACAATCTTGTATTACATCGAGGGGTGCTCCTGCTCTGAAATTTCAAATTTGCTCGCAATATCCGAAAGCATGGTAAAGTATCTGCTTTTTAAATCAAGAAAAATACTGAAAGAAGGAATGAATATGGAAAGAAATCTCGGAGAACTCAGCTACAATCCCAAAACCTTGATTCCGATGTACAGCGGACAGGGACCGAATCAATTCTGGCAATTCATGCAAAGCAAAATCAAGCAGAATATCGTTTGTGCTTGCTACAATGACTCACTGACAGTTCAACAGATCGGTCTTGAAACAGGAATACCGCTTCCATATCTGGACGATGAGATAAAAGAGATGACCGAAAAGAAAATACTTGTGTATGACGGCAAACGATATTCGGCAAATGTTGTTATCATCAACCGTGAATGTACGGAAGAGATCTGCCGCAAGGTATCAGGGAAATATGATGCCATTGCAAAGCTTATAATTGAATTTGTCGATTCCTGTATGGAGGAATATGTAAAGCTCGATTTTTACGGTGCTGACTTCAGCGAAAATACGCTCCGTTGGCAGCTTTCAACCATAATGTGGCGAACGATAAGGGGTTATGCTTTCAAAAACGTCGGAAAGCCGGAGAAAACAGGATGGGGCGAGCATGCCGATATATGGCTGAAAGAAGACTCCGGAGATATGACTGCCCTTACTTTCAACTATTGCACAGTTGAAAGTAAGGGCGGAGATACTGTATGGTTCTTCGACTATTTGCCTGCACTCAAAGGCGATCATCATGATTTCTACGGCAATCCGAGAAAGATTGATTTATTGTGTGATATTGCCGACGGTACCGCTGATAATCTGAGCGAATACGACCTTGAAACCATAGCTGAAATGGTTCGCGAAGGTTATGTTATATCGGAAAGCGGAGGCTTCCGCGTTTCTATGCCCATATTTTCAAAGGCGCAATACAGTGAGCTTATGGCAAAAGCCGAGCAGTTTATGAAAAATAGAATGGGAGAGCTTATAGAGACGATAGATAACGTTTCGGAACATATTATCGGCGAGCATACTCCAAACAGGCTGAAAGAGTCTGTCGCGCGCATTTCAGGGCAGGATCGTTTCTATCATACCGTGTGCGCTCCGGCAAAGAAAATGATTGATATGAAATACATTAGTACTTCATACAATCCGCTTGAAATGCCTACAACATATGTCGTTTTAAGCAAGTAATCGCGATTTTCTGCTTATAATTGATACTTTTCCACCACTTCGGGAAAATCCCCTGACGGCAGAAAAGCGGCTTGTGCCATAGTTACAGCACAAGCCGCTTTCTTTTTTGGGAAACCTTTTCTTTGACTACCACAGCGCAATTTTTAAGGGCTGTAAAAAGCACCATAAAGCAAGCAAAGACAAAAGCTACTTCAGTCCGTTTGTAATTCCCTGCAAATCACACATTTATCCAATCTCTCAAAAAGCGAATCGAATCTCTTGTCTGCTCTCATGATGTCAAAACAATCGCGCTTAAAGACTTTTTGATAATCAAGCGGGACGATCCAATTCCACCAATCATTATGCAACATACTGATTTCTTTGTATTCCTTACCGTCTTTCTCGATCCAATTGATTTCGCATTCCAAAGTAAATCCTTTTAATGCGGGAGACGAGCAGCCTATTTTGAACTCATCCTCGGTGACAGACATGATCTGTTCAATCACACGCAATGTGTCTTCAAATGCATCATAAGCTTCATTCATTTTTTTGAGTTTGGCAAACGAAGCCGTATAGCGTATTCCAAGTTCTATTCGCTCTTCACACCACAAATCTGTGACTGTTCCTCCGCTCACCAAATACTTCTTATCAGGGGATAAATTGTTTACAGCATTAAGATAATTAAGTTGCGTTTCAAAAAACCAAATAAAATGATTTGGGTCGTCGCACAAATAGACTTGCCAATCATTCGCCGCACTTATGATATGCGAAAGCTCCATCCATAGAACGTACTGCCGCACAGGCTCGATTTTGTCAAGTTCCTCGCGCATTTTGTATCTGTTGAACAGTAGTGCGGAACGGGACATATCTTCACGACTGGCATATGCGTCCAAAAAAGCATCGATGTGTTCATCATCCTCCATGTTTGCCATACACCCAATCACCGCATAATGTTGGTCTTTGGGACACACTCTGAATACTTCTTCTGCCAAAAGCCGCATTTCTTCAAGAACATTTTTGTCTTGAAACAAGCGAACCTTCCAAATTTCGTTGTACATTCCCCAAAACCAATATTGTTGATAATCCTTGAGATTACGTCGTATTTCCCGCATTATCTCAACGGTTTTCCGAACAGCTTTTGCACGAACGGCAATTTCGAACGATTTTTGAAGCTCCGAACAGCGTTTTTCCTTTTCTTCTTCTGTGACTCCAAGCAACGAATCTACCGACGTTTCAAAAAATGATGCGATCATGGGCAGCATCTCAATGTCGGGATAAGTAGCACCTATTTCCCATCGGGAAATTGCCTGCGGAGATGTCCCGAACTTTTCAGCCAATTGTTCTTGAGTGAGATTCATTCGTCGTCGGTTTAAACGTATTTGATTTCCAAAATTCAATTTCATACCATATCTCCATTCTGTCAGTATTTGCGCAAATACTATGTTTTGCCGGTGATAATAGTATACCGTGTTTTACAAACATAATCAAGCGCACAGTTTGTGATAGTTTCTCTCACTTTTTGAGTCTGAGCCTTTCGGTGACAAGATAACATAACGTTCAACGTTGAATGAATCGATAAACATAAAAACATGGCTGACCGCTCGGAGGCGGTCAGCCATGTTAATTATAAAGTATTGACAAACGGGTAATCAACCCATCAGCGCTATATCGATCCACCATATACAGACTCCCACAAGGAAGGATGCGGCGTTTGCGGCAAGTGAATAAAGCCATGCTTTCCATGCGCGGACAGGCGTTTCACCATCGGAAGCACATTTCGGAAACGCGATTCCGTATATGACGCCCTCGATGACAAATATCGCAAGTTCGCACAGTACATAAATGAATATTACGCTCAGCCAACCGCTGTAGTAATCGAAGAGATTAAGGGTAACGTTGAGCAATACCTGAGTCACGATATTTACTGTAAGAACAGCTTTTCTGTATTTTCCTTTGAAAAAGCCGAACAGCGCCGCCACGGCAATTTCGATGGCAATTGTCAGAGCAAGTCTTGAAACGAACAGCAGGATCTCACGTGTGTAATTGTAATTTTTTTCGGCACTCAGAGCCGTTGCTTCGGCGGTCACTCCGTTTCCGTTCACGGTTGCTTTGAAATAGCTCGAAAAGGCATACCGCTCAAGCACCGGACTCACGGCAAAGGTATCGGTTCCGGGGAAATAGATCAGAATTTTGAAAGTGTGCGGCGGATAATAGCCCCAACGGTATGTTTCATCGCCGATATCAAGATAGCTCATCGCACCGAGGAAAAAGAAGCCGTCTTCATCCTCATATGCGGCAAATTTTCTGAAAGCCGATTTTGCTGCGGCATCGGAATAAGAGTTGATGATATCGTCAAGATGGTCTGCACTGTAAGGCCCCGTTGAGGCTGTTTTTGAAAGAAGCGTGACATAGAAATTGCCGTCGGCGCGAGGGAATGTCACGTTAACGGAAGGCTTCGGACCCATATCGGCTGATGCGCCGACGCAGAGGAGCGAGAGCATGATCAGTAATACGGAAATCAGCGAAATGATTTTCTTCATAGCGTTCTCCCTTCAGGCGGCATTGCCGCCTTTTTTTTAATTATATCATGTAATTATGAAAAAATCAGTACGAAAGTATGTAAAATTTGCCTTGACATATCGTTCGAAATGTCGTATCATGATACGAATATGTGAAAGCAAGGAATAACATATGGACTCAAAGATAAAACGCGGCGGTACGGTGCTGTTCTGGCTCTGCTGGATCGCTTATACCACTTCATATATAACACGATTGAATTATTCTACCGCTATGTCGACAATGATTGCGGAAGGACTTTTTGACAAAACTTTCGGCGGATATCTCGGCACGGGTTTCTTTGCCTGCTATGGCTTGGGACAGCTTGCAAACGGCTTCCTCGGTGATAGGATCAAACCGAAGTATATGATTGGTATCGGTATAACCGCTTCCGGTATCATGAACCTTCTTATGGCTCTGCTTGCCGACAAATACGCACTGCTTGCGGTGTGGTGTGTCAACGGATATTGCTGCTCAATGCTCTGGGCACCGGTAATTCGTTGCTTTTCCGAGTATATGGTCGCGGAAAAACGGAATAAAGCCGGTGTTTCGATTTCATCAACGATACCTCTCGGCGGCATTATATCATATCTTCTGAGCAGCCTCGTTCTCGGTATGTCGGGCAGTTATCGTATGCTCTTCACAGCCAGCGGTATAATCGGTATTGCTGTCGGCGCTCTCTGGATTTTCGGCATGAATTCGCTTAGCGGATATTTCGCAGATGTGAAGCCGATCATTGCTGCCGAAAACGGAATTGCGTCCGGTTCGGATACCGCGATACGCAAGGATAGCCGTTCGTTTTTCGTACTCCTCGCGACAACGGGCGCATTGCTTGCAATGGTGTGCATTTTCTTCAACGGCGTACTCAAGGACGGCGTCACACTTTGGATTCCCACATTGCTTTCGGACGGTTTCGGAGTTTCGCCCTCTGTCGCATCGCTTGTCATAACGCTTCTTCCGATCGTGAATCTCGCCGGAGCGTATGTCGCACGTTTCCTTGACAGGCGGTTTTTCCGGAATGAGCTTACGACCGTATGCTTCATGTTCGGATTGTCGTTCGGCGCGGTTTTTCTGCTTTATCTCATCGGCAGCCTGTCCGTGGTGCTTGCAGCGTTCCTTGTGGCTGCCTGCACGTCTTCAATGCTGGGAGCAAACAGCATGCTCCTGACATTCATACCGCTGTCATACAGCAAAATAGGCCGTTCATCGTCAATCACCGGCTTCTTTGATGCCTGCTCATATCTCGCCTCTGCCGTTTCAAGCCCCGTTATAGCGCTTGTTTCCGAAAATTACGGCTGGGATATCACGGTTTTGTCATGGTGCGGTGTTGCTCTTGCCGGAGCGCTGTTTGCCGGAATCGGCATACCTCTCTGGAAAAAGGGCAGAGAAAAGATATAATCATATAATCATAAAAAGATGCCCGTCATGCGGACATCTTTTTTTCTTGGAAAATGATTTTTTCGTCGTTTACGGAAATGAATGCGATGCCGGACATATCAATGCCTTCGTCGAATAGGCAAAATATTTCATTGCGATCGTATTCGAAATCCTCAACATTTATATTGTCGGCATACGGAAGAATTGTTTCGCCGGATTTTGTAATCAGGCGGATGTCGTTAATGCTTTCTTTGCATTCCGTTGATGTCGGAGTCAGAACGATCGCGTTCGGATAGACAACAATACGGTCTATATGTCCTGTTTCCGATTTCGGATTTATTATCAGCGGATTATAAGAATAATTAAGCTTCAATTTGAATTTCCAAGACATCAGAGCGTGATCAATATCGGGATATTTTGCCTTTGCGCTGAAAGTGATCCGCGAGTTATTGACGCCATCGTCAGCTGAGGATATACATTCAATATAAACATACGAATCGTTGCGGCTGTCTTTTCCGAGACAGCATGTGTACGGACGGTTATTATGCGCGAATGCATCGGATTCAATAAGTGCACCTTCAAAACCCGCCGGCGGAACTGCCGGACTGCTGAAAACCACGTATGCATTCCTGCTGTCACCGAAAGCATAATCGACTGTCATGGAATAACCGTATGAGTTCTTTTGCGTTTTATCGAATGCAGTCACCGCGGCACTTGAGCCAATGAAAATAACTACTGCGATAACAGCGATTGAAACGGCTACCGCTGCACAGATTAAGTATTTTATTATTGGTTTCATTTTGTCTCACTCATTAAATGACGCGGCTTTATAAATCAAGCTCAACGTCATGTTCTGTATTGAATGAATGCTCTTGTTGTTTACGGCAAACGCATTTGCGCTCATGCGTGGAATAAGCAAGGCAATGCCCGCATTTTGTAAAAAGCGAAAAATGCCTTTGCCGCTACGGTGCGCCAAGGAGTTTGATACCTGCCCCAAAGCACGAAGCTATTATGAAATTTAGATAATACTGCAATCATACGAGCCTCCTGCTTAAAATATGTGGCTTTTTGCCCAAACACAGGATATCATATTTCATGTTGTTTGTCAATACATATTTTGCGATTTATATACAAAAATCAGAACTGTTTGAAATAATACCATTAAATTTTGATATAACAATTGCAAAGTCGGTTTTTTCGTCGTCCAATACCGATCCCGAGAGACACGAGGTGCGGTTTGAAATGGGAAAGAAACTGAAGCAGTGAGCGCTCTGAATGTAATTCAAATGCGAAAAAATTACCCCGACTCCGATGTTTTCGGAGCCGGGGTATTCTACTTATCCTATGAGTCCGCTTTCTTTGAGAAGAAGGGCAATGTCGGTGCCTTCCGTCTTCTTGATTACGAGCTTCAGCATTTCTCTTTCGGCAAATGAGAGTTTCATTTCGGTGAGAGGCTTTTTGTCAAGCGCGTAATAGCATGCCTTCAGCAGCTCTCTGACATCGTATTTGCTTCCCCAGACCTCGGGTACACCGCGGTCAACATCAAGAAGCGTGTAGACCGATTCCATACCGGTACGCATGGAGTATTCGGTGGTGAAAATAGTGTCGCGGGGCGTTTCGGCAAACTGACCGATGAACGCGAAGTTGACGGCGCCGTCGGGAACCACCTTCGGACGGTCGGATTCCTTACGCGGCTGGAAGAATGCGTTGATATAGGGCATGAAGCAGGTTGTGGTGTTGCAGGCGTTCTTTGCGAGCGTATCGATTCTGTCCTCCGGTACTCCGATATGATACAGCCACTCACGGCATACCTCTTCGCCTGTGCAGTCGCGCATAGCCTTTTTCACGTAATTGCCCTCTTTGTTGGTGTTCAGTGAATACAGCCACACGAGAACGGTGCTTCTGTCCTGCTCCCTGAACTGCGGCTGACGGTTTATTGTCCAGGAAAGATACCAGTTTTCGGTGCTGTCTTTGACTGTGACGATACCGCCGGTCGTGACTTTGCCCGCACGCGGATCGCGTTTGCAGATGTTCATGATGTGTTCGATGACTTCATCGTCTGAGGTCGCAACGGTAGCGCTCATCCAGTTTGTCGCTTCGATGTCACTGCAGAATGCGTCGGGGTTGCCGAATTCGCCGTCGGTAGCCTGTGCGGCGATTGCCTTCCACATGTCCCACGATTCGCCTTTCCCGTTTTTGAGTCCGGAAAGGTCGGGCGCATGCGTCTGGTCGCCGTAGCAGGAAGTATCTGTGCAGCAGCCGTTTGTAATGAAGACGAGGTCGTCTTCAATCAGATCGATCGTCTGTTCTTTGCCGTCCTTAACATATACGATCTGCTTGGCAACTTTTTTGTCGCCTTCGGTTTTTATAATGACGTTTTTCACGTCCATGCCGTATTCAATGCGTACTCCGTGCGATTCAAGGTATTTGACGAGCGGGAGTATCATGCTCTCATACTGATTGTATTTTGTAAAGCGGAGGGCGCTGAAATCGGGGAGTCCGTCGATATGATGCACATAGCGGCAGATATAACGCTTCATTTCAAGTGCGCTTGACCAACGCTGGAAAGCGAACATCGTCTGCCAGTAAAGCCAGAAGTTCGTGCTCCAGAAGCTGTCGGGAAGCACTTCGGAGATCTTTTTGTCTTCGAGCTCCTTTTCGGGAGTGAGGAACAGCTTTGACAGCGCAAACGCCGATTCTTTGTCCAGTTCGAATTTTCTGTCAGTATGCGCATCCTCTCCGCGGTTTACCGTTGCGCGGCAAAGGGAATAGTTCGGGTCATGTTTGTTGAGCCAATAGTATTCATCCAGAACCGAAACACCGGGCGTTTCGATGGAGGGTACGTCGCGGAAGGTGTCCCACATAACCTCAAAGTGGTTGTCCATTTCGCGGCCGCCGCGCATGAAGAAGCCCTTGGTCACATCCTTGCGTCCGTCACAGCTGCCGCCTGCAAGCTCCAGCTTTTCCAGCAGATGAATGTGCTCGCCCTTCATCTGACCGTCGCGAACGAGATAGCACGCAGCAGTCAGTGCAGCAAGACCGCTTCCTATAATATACGCGGACTTATTGTCAACGCCCGCAGGCTTCTTAGGTCTTGCAAATGCTTCGTAGTTACCGCTTGAGTAGTACATATGATCTCCTCCTTGAAAATACCCTTTCGGGCGGTGGTTCCTTGTTGTGATTATATTTTAACTCATAATCGGTAAATATACAATAAACAGAATCGCCGCCGTGTTCAGTTTTTCATCACGGCGGCAAAGGTGTATAATTTTTTATCAAACCTGCTGGAATGATAAAACTACGAAATGCTGAAACGCTCCAGCGCGGCTGAGACATTCCCGTGCATAAGCGTGGACAGGCGGTCGATTATCTGCTTAGGATCCTCCTTCATATCGTTCTTGACCCAGTCGAGCATTACTCCGACGAACGCGTACTTATAAAAATTCGCGATGAATTCCTTGTCGTCCTCCCGGACGTTCAGATCCTTGGAGCATTCGTTCACTACGCCAATCAGGAGATCGTAGGTCAGCTTGCAGAGGTACAGCTCCACCTGCTCGCGGCTCACTGAGCGGTAGACATTTATTATAAACGGCTTATTCTCCTGCACCGCTTCGAAAATCTGGAGGAATCCCTGCTGCCAGGTGTCGTAGGTTTTTTTGCCCTCCAGCGCCTTTTTGGCGTCCTCGGCGCAGGACCACTCCACCAGGTCGTAAATATCCTTGAAGTGGTAGTAGAAGGTCATGCGGTTAATCCCGCAGTCCTCGGTTATGTCGTTTATTGTTATCTTGCTCAGCGGCTTTTTCAGCAGGAGGTTTTTCAGCGAAGCCTCCAGAGCGCGTTTAGTTACCTGTGACATTTCAGCACCTCCGGGTCTTTATGGTAGTATTATACCAGTTCCCGGGTAAAAAATCAAGGGAACCTCTAA
>ERZ827440.2712-NODE-2712-length-14864-cov-32.161051_pt1 | contig 14864 bp, 16 predicted proteins | sample MGYA00519774_ERZ827440 | MGnify/ENA primary metagenome ERZ827440 (study PRJEB31778, sample SAMEA3449302) | human gut metagenome | biome: human gut; feature: human-associated habitat; material: faeces | place: United Kingdom | collected 2010/2012 ... | reverse complement strand
AATAATCAATATTGTCATGCATTTATTTAGGGAAGAAAGAATATTGGGATCATATGGATTTAAAGCTACTTTCCCAATAGAAACAGATATATTATGGCAGGAGAATAAAAAGTGAAAAAATAGTTTTGGAGTGGAATTAGGTCTAATTATGATGCTCTGTATTTATCTTATGGAGTTACCGGGAAAGAAACTATAAAAAGTTTTGCGAAAGAGCAATATCAGATTATCCAGACCACAATGAAAATTTTTGAAGGAAATAATAGATTATCTAGTACAGATGTAGAGGATATAAAGGAAAAGACCAGAAAATTTATATTTTGGGTGAGGATGCGTTGATTGTTGTATCCTATCATTATCTTAGCAATTGGAATGATACATATAAAATTTTACCAAGAAGTAATTATGATCGTAATCAGATAAAAAATGGGAGAATGATAAAAGCGTCGTTATAATAGGCTCATATCCAGAGTTTACTGTGGAAGAACAAGATGGTTTTTAACTATTTAATGGAAGCGGATAGAGAAACTGTATAGATTACAATTTATTATCCGTCTTTAGAGGAATCCTATCCAAAATGACTGACAGAAACGGATACACAGGCTCTTACTTCTTATTTAGTTTAGCAATCAGGTGTTAGGGATACAGTTGCGTGGAAGACTACTGTGGAAGACTACTTATGATATGACTATAGAGTTGTTGGAATTATTGTCAGGGAGATAACTATGAAAAAATATCATACTGGGGAAGTCATAATCGCAGTATTTATTTTATTTGTGTTGTGGGGAGGATGGAAGTTATCTGCGGATGTAATATATATGGATGGATATGAGTCTTATGGATTTTTTCGTTATCAGGCCTACTTGTCGACTTATCAAGATAAAAAAGCAGGTACAGCAGTAGAACCATGGTGTTTTTCTCATGTTTTTTACTCACCTTATTTATATATTTATGGAGTATCAGGATATAGCAAAATTAATGTTCTTCCTTTTGTGGGACATATAGATAAAGTTATAAATAGTGCATATTATGATACTGTTCCAAAGGAGCGAACCAGTGGATTTGAAAATACACTTGATTGTTTACAAAAACAATATGATAAAAATGAATTAAGTATAAAGTATCATTTATATGATATGGATGAAAAAGATCAGGAGATTTTCCGGCAATTAAAGATATCCGGAAAGGGGGAGGAAGGACGATATTTTCGGCAGTTTTATCCCAAGCGATGGATTAAAGATGGATTTAATCCTGATAACATAAAAGAAGCTTTAGATTCCTTGTAAAATATAGAATACAAGAAGAACGGCCTTACCGTATCCTTAGGCGGAGCGGCCGTCAATACGGCAAGAGACACAGCCGCTTCCGTAAAGAGAGCCGGCTAGACGGAAAGGCCATGTGAAAACTGTCGCTGAGTGGTATCAATAAATGATGGCAGAAGGGATGGAATTTCTTTTTCTGATATAACCTTGAAGCACAAGGTAATAATCTGGAGAAAGATAATTAATTGATTGTGGAGGCGCGTAAGCAATGAGGATACATGATCATTTTCATAAACTTGCCATATTATATGTTTCAGAATTGCTTTTCTCTTTTATTTTCTGTCCGTCAACGTTTGTATTTCTGCAAGCTATGTTTTTTCATATAAAGCAGCATTAATTATGTTTGGGGTAATAAGTACTCTATACTCTTTTATCATTTATTTTTGTAACAGAGGACCGTTATTGTTTACTAAATCAGGAGCTATACGGTATGTTAAAATCTTTCTTTTATTTTATGTAGGACTTTTGATTATTGTTTTTCCTGTGGATACACAAAGGTCATATACTAATTTGCTATTTATCTTATTTGATTTTGTTGATAATTTTGTAAGGGTTATATACAAAATTGATGGGATTATTTCTGCATCTATAACGTATATAATATGTATTTGGGGAATATCTACGGTAATCTATTTTATTCAAAACCATTTTTATAAGCATCAACCGCAGATGCTCCCATAAAGGGAGTAGGAGAAGTGGCAGACAGATAACTGAAAGCCCTATATGCTGTGCGGACAGGAATCAAAGTAAATATACTTGTAATTAGGAACAATTTGATAGTGAACTGATTCAGATCTTGGCATAAAAGAATAGGAGAGGGCAAAATGAAAGTTGTAGATATCTCCTTTTATTTCGGAATAATAGTAGTAATCCTAACTTTTATTACTATGGTGTGTTTCGTGTGGGAGGATATACATAGGCATAAGGAAAAAATCACTCAGAATATAGGGAAATATGGAGTATTTATTTGTATGTGGCTATTATTAGCTTTTTTTTGCTTAATTTTTGTATTGTCCTATGGTACTAATATTTTGAGCCTTATGGGGGAAACTGCTATATATGATACAAAAGGGAAAATAGGGGTAGCAATTTTCATATTATGGACGGTTTTTATTACTGTAAAATATTACCTTTATGTATTATTTTCGGAGTTTACAAGTGACAATAAAAATGATGTTATTAAAATTCAACGACAAACAATTTTCCTTTCAGTTATGACGATATTAGTGGAAGTATATTTCATATACAAATATATTAATGTATTTGTGTTTTGGGTTTCAGTTTAAACGCAGCCATAGCAGACGGCATTATCACTGCCACAAAAGGAAAAGCAAATAAAGAAATCAGCTACGACACAGCAAACGCATCCAATATACGCTCCGAAATTTTTGACAAAAAAACAAGAACTCAACTACATGATGAATATAGGCAGGAAACAAATTATTTATGGTGCTGAAATAAAAGGTATTCCAAAGAGGTGTATAAACTTCTCAAGTAAGATATTATATATAAATTTTATTATGGATTTTGCCCGAAATCATAGATAAGCGGGCGATTTTGTCCTTTAAAACATGGTATAATATTAAAAATAATCGTTGCCAGAGAACGGCAGAGGGAGATGTCAGATGACCATCACGTATATATTTCAGATTCTGGAAGCTGTGGCAAAAGGCGATGCGGAAAAGTATGGCGTAATTCCTGATATGAACGGAGAATTGCAGAAAGCAGTGCGCCGATCAAGGAGACGTGTTGCCCGGCTTCGGGAACGGGCGCAGTATGAGCTTGGGGAGATGGATAAGGCAAAAGTGGCGGCGGCCAATGACAATATGAGGCGTTTTACCAAGTCTCTCGGTAAAATCCGCAATTTGAACCTGGAGGACTGCAGGGGGCTGCTTGGCATTGAAGATTTTCTGGAAGATGGAAACCGGATTCATGAAGTCATGGAAATGGCCAAGAAGATAGAGCATATGTCGACGGTCAGCTCTACGGCGTACACGCCCATGTCTCTCGGATTTGGCGTGTTGGAAACATATACGGATGTGGCACCCATTGAAATTGATAATAGGAAGTTCAATGCGGGTGATAAGGAATATTGCCTGCAGATGATTAAAAAGCTGCATGCCTTTCAGGATTCTGTCCGTGAAGTTTGTTCCCGCTTGCTGGATATTACCGAGTGTGCCCGTGAAAGAGGGGACGCGCTGAATGATCTCGCTGATTACTTTGCTGATGGCGTAGACAGCCTGGAGCGGATCCAGATGCAGTCCGGCGGTGACTGGAAACTTTATACTTTGGCGCAGAAGATGCAGATCGGAAGAGCGATACAGGTAGCCCAGCTTATTACGCTTCTTTTCCGGAATCTGATGGATGGCGCGGGACATGTGGATGAACAGAGCCGCAGCGCGATAAAAAAAGCGCAGGATGAACTCCTGAAACGTGATGCATGATAATTAAGATTGCTCGATGAACTGACCACCAAAAGTTAGATAAAAACTGATTTGAGGAGGTCAGTTTTATTATGGGGAAATACAGTTTTGCATAAATTCTTTTCTATAAGTATGCTATACTTTATGCATGTAGTTATTTTTATAAATAGGGAGGCAATATGTCTATCGCATTTATACTGCGCATGATCTCCAATACGATCAGCGGTAAAGGCGGACATCCGCAAAGCATTAATGAAGAGATTGAGCGTGCGAAAAAGCGGGCGGCAAAAAGGATATACCGTGCAAAAGTACGTGCGGAAGATGAATTGGGAGAACTGGACCGTGTCCGTATCACTCTCATGGCAGGGGATATGAAAAAATTTACCAAAGAATTTTCTGAAATTAAAAATATTGATTTTCATGACTGCGACACACTGACCGGATTGGAGCATTTTAATAAGGAACGGAGAAACTGGAGGGAACTGGAAGCGCTGTCATCCAAAGCGATGGGACTGATGAATCTGTCCGGCGGTATGGATGCCATCGGTTTTGGTGCGGGCGTCATAGACCAGTATGCTGTGGTTCCGGAACTGGATGTGCTTCCTTCTGAAAGTGAAGGTGATGTGGATGCATTGAAAGAAATGAGCGGGCGGCTGCAGAAATTCCAGCAGCAGGTAAAGAAGCTGTGCTGCCGTATGCAGGATGTAAGAAGAGAAGCCCGCCAGGCACAGGATGCCCTTCTTGATTTGTCAGATTATCTGACAGACGGAATTAAGGATATCCGCGATATCCGAAGTGAGAGCGGGAATGACTGGAAGAATTATTCGGAGTCGCAGAAGATTATTATAGGCAGAACAACGCAGGTGGCACACCTTATCAGCGTGCTTTCCGAAGTCCGTTTTCTTACTGATGAAGCGGATCTGCGTGGAGAAATAAGGGAAGCTTTGGAAGCGACGGAAGAGCTGCTTGACGAACTTGGCGTATGACGGGCGAGGAGAGTCTTTCTTTTGAGGAGGACTCTTTTTTATTGACTTGACAATTCAAAGACTAAAAAATAGAAAAGTTGTTTTCATTCTCGTAGATTTGTTAAAATAAACACAAGACGAAAAACATGCAATGGATTTGTATTTTCGGAGAGCGGCTATGAAAAGAAGAAAAGTAAGGACAGCTGTTTTGGGACTAATGGCACTTTTGATGTGGTCCGGCAGCATGGCGGCGGAAGAGATTTATCTGCATGGAGATACGAATATTCCGATGATTTTGAATACCGGCGGTATAGATAATGATGGGAATACAGGCGTGTTTATGGATCTCACTTCTATCAGTGTGGAAGATTTATTTAAAAACGGCTTGGCTGTAAAAGTGAATTTTTTCAAGTTGGAGAAAGGCGTGTCGACTGTATCTACCGCCCATTTCCGCATGACGGAAGACGGCGGCGCATGGATTGCCATGGAAGACGGCTGGCATGCTGTGGATGAAGGAGCTGCGCGGGTGGAAAGTGAAGCGGTGCGTCTGATTCGGGAAGAAATGGGAAAAGAAGAGTGCCGTGATAAGTACATGGGACAAATTACGGCACTCTGGGAAAGAAAAATAAAGGCGGCGGAAACGGTGCGGCAGGAAGAATATGAAAAGCTGCAAAGGGAAACGGAAGAAAAGAATCAGGAAAATAATAAATCCGTGAAAAGTGTGAAATTGCCGGACATGGAAATGCCGGAACTGGAACGAGCCGAGCCTGATAAAGTGGTGGAAATAAAATCACCTGACATGATACCTGCAGTAAATCCTGTAAAAAAGAACGCATCGATAGAAATGCCGGTAAAGGCAGAGATGGAAGAGACAGCGGCAGATGCAAAGAAAAACGAATCGAGAAAGGAAGAAACGTCTGCCGAATCGCCGATGACCGTTTCTCCTGAAAAGGAAAAAACGGAACTGACGGCAGTGAAAGTCAAAGGAAACGTACAGAGGAAAGAAGATGCACAGAAAAATAAAGAGGGGGAAATCACCGAGCAGGTCGAAATTTCCATCGTCTCCCATCCGGTGGTGGAAATCATTTCGAAAAGCGACGTAACATAAGATCCCTGTAATAGTTGGCTCTTTTCCAATGAAAATAGTATAATCACTACGGAGTATTTTCCGGAAGCATAAATCCTCCCCGCAAAATTTGACGGCTGCGCGGAGGATGTATTTTTTTCGAAAGGCGTACCATGGCTAAGAGATATTATGAACTTCATGTATCAGGCTGCACGAGACATCTTCCCGTACTGAATATTTCAGACAAGGTAGCGATTGCGGGATTTGTCATTTTGGGTGATGTGGAAATTGTGGAAAACACGGCCCGCGATTTGGCGGCGAAAGTGCCGAAAGATTGCGAATACGTCATGACCGCGGAGACGAAGGGGATTCCTCTTGCTGCCGAACTGGCAAGAAATCTGGGGCAGAAGACGTACCTGGTGGCGAGAAAGTCGGTCAAGGCGTATATGGATGATCCTATCTGTGTAGAAGACGAGTCCATTACTACGATGGGAAAACAGAAGCTGTACCTGTCTGCCTCTGATGTGGCGCTGATCCGCGGGAAGAAAGTCCTTCTTGTGGACGATGTCATCAGTACCGGCGGATCTATGAAAGCCTTGAAAGAACTGGCAGAAAAAGCGGGCGCCGAAGTCTGCTGCCAGGCTGCCATTCTTGCCGAAGGCGATGCAGCGAAGCGTGACGATATCGTATTTCTTGAAGAACTGCCTCTCCTGGAGGCTGAATAAAAACGAAAGCCGTATACACGAAATGGGTATGACGGCTTTTTTGATGGAGGGAATCTTCCTTCCTTTTTACGGGAAATACTGTAAAGAAGAGCGCTTTTTATGGTATAATATGGCGAATAATTTGGAATTTGCCACATAGATTTTGAATCAATTCCGACAGGAGGAATGGAATGAAACACCAGGAGACTGTTATCATCATCGACTTCGGCGGGCAGTATGCGCAGCTGATTGCAAGAAGAGTGCGCGAATGCGGCGTATATTGTGAAATTCTGCCGTACAATAAGCCGGCGGAAGAAATTCTTTCCCACAACCCGAAAGGCATTATCTTTTCCGGAGGCCCTGCCAGTGTAAATATGGAAAATGCCCCGCAGCTGGATGAAGGCATATTCAAGGCAGGCGTACCGATTCTGGGAATCTGCTACGGTATGCAGCTTATGGCAAAAGACCTTGGCGGCACGGTTGCCAGTCCGGAAAAACATGAATACGGTCATACGGAATTTTACAAGAATGGAAGCTGTCCGCTTTTTGAAAACATTTCAGAAAAGACTGCTGTATGGATGAGCCACGGCGATGCGGTCACTGATATGCCTGCCGGTTTCGGGCTGATCGGACATACGGAACTCACGCCTACCGCGGCGATGGCTGATGAGGCAAGGCGTTTCTATGCCGTCCAGTTTCATCCGGAAGTCGTCCATACCACTGAAGGTACACAGATGCTGAAGAATTTCCTTTTCCACATTTGCGAATGTGAAGGCGGCTGGTCTATGGAAAATTATATCGACATCGCTGTTGCCAATATCCGGCAGCAGGTAGGCGACCATAATGTCCTCTGCGCTCTTTCCGGCGGTGTGGATTCTTCTGTTGCCGCTGTCCTTGTCCATAAAGCGGTTGGGGATAAACTGACCTGCGTATTTGTAGATCACGGATTCCTCCGGCAGGGCGAAGCGGAACAGGTGGTAGATACATTTACGAACAAATTCAAGATCAAACTGATTCATAAAGATGCGTCCCAGCATTTCCTTTCTCTTCTGAAAGGTGTGACAGAACCGGAAAAGAAACGCAAGACCATCGGCGCTGAATTTATTCATACCTTCCAGGAAGAAGCCAACAAGTTGGAAGATGTGAAATTCCTTGTCCAGGGCACGCTCTATCCCGACGTGGTGGAAAGCGGCACCGCTACGGCGGCAACCATCAAATCCCACCATAATGTAGGCGGTCTCCCGAAAGATATGAAGTTTGAACTTATCGAACCGCTCCGTGAGCTTTTCAAAGACGAAGTCCGCCAGCTGGGACGTGAACTGGGACTCCCCGAAGACGTCATCAACCGTCAGCCTTTCCCCGGTCCGGGACTGGCAATCCGTATCATCGGTGAAATTACCCCGGAAAGATTGGATATCCTCCGTAAAGCAGATGCCATCGTCAGAGAAGTCATCAAAGAAAGAGGACTCTACAATGAAATCTGGCAGTCCTTTGCTATACTCCCCGCCGCAATCCGAAGCGTGGGCGTCATGGGTGATGAAAGAACGTACGATTACACCGTAGGCATCAGAGCCGTTACAAGTTCCGACGGTATGACTGCTGACTATTTCCGTTTCCCCTGGGAAGTCCTTGACGAAATGAGCAGAAGGATCTGCAATGAAGTCAAAGGCGTCAATAGAGTAGTCTACGATATCACATCCAAACCACCGAGCACGATTGAGTGGGAATAAGAGAATCTTTATGAAAGATGCTCGATATTGCGTTTTATCCAACTTTGATCTTTTGAAGTAATTTAAGATGGTGACAAGATTAGTAATATTCCTTCTAAAGCTAACACGAAATATTTTATAAATCTTATTTACATTATATAAACTTACGTTCTTCGTATATGAAAGGTTTGATTTTTAGGAGGTTAGGATGAGTGTACAATCTGAATTTAAAAAATTTAATGACAAGATTAGAGCGGATTTTGAAACAAAAAAGAATTAAGTGAGAAGAGGGATATTTTACTTGATAAATTGAGAAATAATAGTGAAATACCTTCATTTAAAGAGCTAAATCAAGGAAGCTACGCAATGTGCACAGGTATAGAACCCGAAAGTGATGGAGAGTATGACATTGATGTTGCTTTAAGATTTTATGCTAACAAGAGTGATTATGACCCAATTGAGCTTAAAAACAAAATTTGTAAAATTTTAAAAAATCATACTCATTATGGTGCTGAAATCAAGAAACCATGTGTTACAGTAACTTATAAAAAAGATGGAGAAACTAAATTTCATGTCGATTTGGTTATATATCTTTATGATGATAAAGATAATGAGGATAGCCAATTGTATATAGCGAAGGGGGAAAGTGAAGATTCACAGGAATGGGAAGAAGCGGATCCTAAAGGATTAGTAGATTATATTAATGATAAGGTTGAGCAAGGCAAAGAAAGAGATCAATTTAGAAGAATCGTTAGGTATTTAAAAAAATGGAAAAATAGAAAATTCTCAAATACTGGTCATGTGAATCCACCGAGCATAGGAATTACATTGATTGCTGCTGACAATTTTAACTATTATGAAGAAGATGACTTGAGTTCTTTAATTAGTGTAGTTAATACAATAATTAACAAGTTTAGTTATGCTAGCACAAATGATTCTGGAACAAATATGTATAGGATATCTCTATCGTTGCCATATCATTTAAGATTTAAATCTGGAAATGATATTTTTGAAAAAATGAGTGATGCCCAGATGACAGACTTTAAAGATAAAATCGAGAAATTAAAAAATAATCTTGTAGAAGTAAGGGATGAAGTTGATGAGTATGAACAATATAGGAAACTGAATAAAATATTTGGAGATGATTTTGAGGTTCCAGATGAAAATAAATCTGCAAAAAAACAACTTAACTTTATTCCAAGTTCAAGTACATCGGGAATGGAGTGGTAAATGGAGGATTATTCTGTCATTAATGATACGATACTAGAGAATAAATATATTTCTGAGCCAGAAATCAAACAAAATACAATATTTAATGAACGAAGCTACAGTTGGCTTATTCACTGTAAACTTGATGTATTGCAAAAGTGGATACCCATAATAATAGGTATCCCTCAGAACTGGAAATTGAATTTATTTGATTTTTATTTAGCTGGAGATTTGCCATTTATCCCTCATATTGATAAAAAGGGTAAGTTATGTTTATTTGATCTTGAGGGGACATTAATTTATCCTGACTTCGCAGGTTTATTAAATCAATGTATTTTACGAGCTAAAGAATTAATTAGTGATGGAGTTTCAGGGAAAAATAAGAATGATTTTATAAAGGAATTTGACTCATATTTTGGGCTGTTAAATGATAAAGCGATTGCTTATGTTGCATTACCTGCTGAGAAAAAAGACACAAATATAAAATTTTGTGAAATGGTATCTAAAAGTAAAAAAAGGAGGAATGAGTCATTTGTAGATTATAGAAGAAGAACAGAAGATGTAAGATATTTTGCTAGTGCCAATCAAAATGATTTTGCTACTTGGGGATATAGTGGGACACAAAAGAATGGGATATATTTTTATATAAATCCCACTAAATATATTTATCCTCCAAACATTTTTGATTATAAGTTGGATGAGTTTTTGAATAAGTTGTTGAGTTTCATAAATTTGAAAATTTTTAATAAGTTGAAAAACAAATGTGGGAGTAAATTGGTATTGATTTTTGAAATACAACAAGATAAGGAAACAGTGAATAGTTGTGGATTTGTGGTTGAGAATCCGAAATTTTCGCTGGAAGATAAAGTTGAACTCATATCTTACACTAGAATAATACCTTTCTCGATACACAGAATAGATGTGAATTATTTGTCTAGCAGAACCTCTTTTTCATCAAACAAGATTGCAAATAAATCAATTTTGTTGATTGGTTGCGGTTCTATTGGTGGCTATATTTTTCATAATTTAATTAAATCTGGATGTAAAAATATTACTTTGGTTGATAATGACATAATGAAGCCGGAAAATATATTCCGCCATTTTCTAGGCATGGAATCAACTTGTAGTCATAAAGTTACATCTTTAGCAGATTACGCAAAGAAGACATTACCTGATTTAAGAATAAAAGTAATTTCAGAAAAAATTGAAGATGTAATAATTGAATGTGATTTAGATTTCAATAATTTTGATTATATCATTTCTGCTACAGGTAGCCATACAATAAATTGTTGGTTAAATAAGCACATGTTGGAAAATAAAATAGCAAAAACAGTTTTTTATATATGGAATGAACCTTTAGATATTGGCTGTCATGTTGTTAGAATTAATATACAAGAAGAAAATGATTATAGAGATCTTTTTTATATTGATAGAAAAGAAATATTGGATTTATCATCTTATGTTTGTAATAGGCAGATATTTGCGCGATCATATTCTGGTTGTCATGGTACTTTTATACCATATGGTTCTACTCTTTCGATTGAAAGCTCATTAATATTTTTAGATTTGTTAAAGCGTGAAGTAGAGGGACGAGTAAAAAGTAATATTATTATTTCAAAGAAAGGTGATGATTATTATTTAAAAAAAGCAGGTTTCTTAGTTTCAAATAGATATACTAGTCAAAAAGAACGATATTTAGAAATAGCAATAGGTGATTTAAGGAGATGATGTATCGGTGTGAGCAGTGGGATTACAATTGTTGGTAACGAAGAAAAAATAAAGGTTTGCCCCAATATAATAAATACTATGCGAAAATATATACAGAAGGGAGACTTAAAAGAATCTGGTGGGATATTGATAGGTAAAGAAAATAAGTCTAATGAAAATTTGATAATTAATCATATAACCGTTCCAATGTTTAAAGATAAAAGGAAATATGATAGATTTATAAGAAAAGATGAAGGACATATAGAGGTATTCAAAAATCTTTATAAAGCGAGTGATGAAACGCTTAGGTATATAGGAGAATGGCATACTCATCCTGAAGCAGTACCTAGTTTTTCTAGCATAGATTTAAATAATTGGATAAAAATATGTAAAGATTCAAATTACGATAATGACTATTATCATGTAATAATTGGGTATGAAGCTGTTAGAATATGGACTATGAATAATAAGGAATCTCAGATTAGATTAATTAGCACTACTTTTTGGAAGGATATGGAATGAAATTGAATTTGATAAAAATGGGGGAGTATGTTAAAAACTTTGTATTGGATTCAGGAAGAGAATTAATTCAGATTTTATTTTTGATCATTTGTGTAATAATTCCTAAGGTTATTAATCTAGCCGAAAGTATTGAAAATTCTTTAGTGAATGAAACTCTAACAATAGAAAATGCAAAATATTATTATCTAATGATTTCTGGTAATTGGGCAATTGGGTGTTTCATTGCGTTATATGTATTGTTTTATTTTATAAGAAAATCCAATAAGGAGAAAATATTCAATAGAGGAAATGTTTATCACGATAAACCATATTGGTGGTACTGGTTGTGTTCAAAGATATTAGGATATAAAAAATGTAATTTAATTTTAGTACCAATATATATTCAATATAAACTGATTCTTAGAGATACATTTGAAGAATATCCATTTGAAAAAGATGCATTTCCGCAACGAGAGAGTGAAGTCAAGGTTGAGAGAAAATTCAATGAGGAAAATGTGTCTCCAAAAGAGATTAATTTGATAATTCAAGATACATATCCGATTAATGATGGCCAAATACCGTTAAAACTTAAAACAAACAATACAATTATTATAAAAAGAATTTTTTCTCGATTTGGTGAAAGAGTATATTCCTCAAAGTTTGTTGATTGTATTGTTGAAGAAATAAGAAAATTGGATAATGATATAACATTAAACATTTTTTCAACTACTAATCCTAAAAATACATATGAAATTGTGAAAAAAGCTATCGCCCTTGCGGGAAGAGGTAATGTTAAGCATGTCAATGTATTTCAACAAAGTAGTGATGTTAAAAGAGCGTTTGTTGCTAAACCACATAAAGTTATGTAGATATATTTGTCTATATGTTTTTCATAATTTTTAATTTATAATAGATTTCGACATTAACATGGAGCTGGACGAGCAAAAAATCTAAAAATAATCTTAGATCGGACAGATTTTCCGATATGCGATAAACGAAAAGCTTTTGTCTTGAATAGTCTTGTATGTAGTGAGCAGCAGAAAAGTGAGAGTGAAAATAGACAAGTATGCTTCTATTGTTAGTCTCTTGAGTAATTCTGTTTTGATACTAAAAGTTGAAAAAGTAGGTTTAAAAGGGAGTTGTTGAATTTAAGTAAATTATTTAGAAGGTCTTTCCGCATCTTGCAGGGAGGTTTTTGTAGAAAATAGTGATTGATAAATTTTGGGAGAAGAAAGAATGTCAAGCTGGAGCGGTATAAGAAAAAAGCTGGAAACGGAATATTTAGCCCCAAGTCTGCGGGGGCATATTCAGTATTATGCGACATCATATAGCAGAAGTCCTGATCATGAGGGACGGGCGGCAATAAGGTATGATGGAAAAGAAATTATCAAAGGATGTTATTACAATAATTGGATAAAAGCAGATTTATTTCCCAAAGATGAAAAATATGAAAAACGCATGAAAGAGGAATTTGCCTTTATGGATGATACAGCCTTACGGTTGGGCATATTTGATCAGCGTTGTTTTTATAATGCCTTTGCAGAATTTGATCAGCAAAGTATCGAAATGAGTTTGAAGAGTGAAAATTTAATCGTACGGATATTTGCTGTGTTAGATAGGCGGGTTGGTAAAAGAAGGTTGGCTTTAATGAAAGAAACGATAGCAGACGAACCGGATACATTCCGGGAATTTTATGCCATTCGTATGAAGGCGGAAGGACTGGTATAATCCGGTTTGCACAGATAATAGATAATCGAATATTATATAAACAAAGCACATAACTTTAAGATTGCAAAACCTTTCAGCTATGTGCTTATTTTATATACGCTCAGGTTTTAAATCGTTCAGAAAGCTTTCTGCTTTTGCGGTGAGGATTTTGTGGATATGATGTCTTCGGAAAACCGGACTTGATCGAGCTCGTCAGATCGTGGGACGTTTATTGATATTGACGGTAATAAGATGGATACGATAAAGTGAAATAGAAAGTTGTCATTCAGAATTTCTAAAAGTTTGTAAGGGCAAGATGCTTAGTCAGAAAGTACAAAAGTATATTAAAGATCATTCTTTCTGTTATATAAATTTATAGTACGCATGGATAATATATTGTGAAAAAGTTCACAGATGAGGATGACATAATGTTTTTTGTTTTGGGGGTCATATGTACAAGCTGGAAACTGAAAATTTTTCATTAGAATTGCTGCCTGGAATTCATCAGGATAATTTTCCGTATCCCAAGGCGAATCGTCTTCGGGTTAAAGTGTCAAGCTTAGGTTTTTCTGCGGATTCTATTATGGATATTGATGACATTGCTTTATCTGATTTCGCGGTGAATTTGAATGAGCTTTATGAAACACTGAGCGGATCAGCAAGACTGGAAGAACCATATAGTATGCACTGCTTTTTAGAATTTACGGCTGTGACAGACGGACATATTCGCATTAAAGGCCGGATTCATAATAAAAAGGGTATTGGATACGGACATGAACTGATATTTGAAAATGAAGTAGATCAGACATATCTTAGAGGTTTTGCAAAAACATTGTTTGCCGATTACGGTAAATATGCTAAGTGATTAAAATGGTATGGAAGGCAGAAGCATGAATAAACAGGGGATGGCAGGATATACTTAATATATTTCAAAATTATATAGGGCATATTATAAGGAGTCCCTGATAGATTATGGAACTGTTTTACTTCATTTTCACAAGCGGGATTGATATAATCATCTAAATTCTTTACCCGAAATGGATTGCCGGATTTCAGAGCGGTGGGAGCATGAAAGCTCATCAGTAAAGCGGTAGTAGGGAAAATACAAATGAGAAGATATGCATACTTGAAAGAACCGATAAAAACAAACAAGAAAGATTACATATATAAAATCATGCTGTATCAGACGAAAAAAGATGGAGTATATCTGTTTATGTATTGCCAAAAGGATGCCGTTCAATGTTCATTTGACTATTGGTATAAAACGGTTGAAGATGTCTATGAGGATTGGAATGATCTTGTAAATGAAAAAGGCTGGATTCCTATAGATGATCCGCTGCCTTATTGCCAGCACGATGCTTTTTTACCAATAAGAGTAAAGGGGCGTGATATCGGTGAACCCCAGTGGGGAAAATTGGAAATTCTTGAAAATGGCAAATGGAAAGAATACATTCCTGATCAGTGATGTCCGTAATTATTTCAGATACGGAAATGGTTTAATTGTCCGCCGAAAAGGCATGAGTAAACCCCCAGTTAAACTGGGGGTAGATAAAA
>ERZ827440.2710-NODE-2710-length-14870-cov-4.422680_pt1 | contig 14870 bp, 13 predicted proteins | sample MGYA00519774_ERZ827440 | MGnify/ENA primary metagenome ERZ827440 (study PRJEB31778, sample SAMEA3449302) | human gut metagenome | biome: human gut; feature: human-associated habitat; material: faeces | place: United Kingdom | collected 2010/2012 ... | reverse complement strand
TAATAAGAAAGTATCACTTTCCTATTATATAAAAAACTATAATTGCTAGTCCTTTGAGATTTTCTCCTTTTAGTCGAAAACTCAAATCGGACGATAACAAATCATATTAAATCAATTAAATCCTTTTCTACTAAAAATGGTAGAATTTTATAAAAATTTGTAATATAATGTGTATGTAGAAATAAGGAGGAATGACTCATGAAATATATTGGAATATTAGTAGCAATGGATGAAGAAATGCAGGCTGTATTAAATTTAATGACTGATGTTAAAATAAAACAAATATATGATTTAAATTTTATTACAGGAAAGATTCATAATAAAAACTGTGTTTTAACAATGAGTGGTGTAGGAAAAGTTAATGCGGCAAGAACTACTCAAATTTTAATAGAAAAATTTGATTTAAAATGTGTAATAAATGTAGGAGCAGCTGGAGCTGTAAATTATTTGTTAAACATTGGAGATGTTGTAATTGCTAAACATACAGTACAACATGATTTTGATATAACAGCATTTGGACATAGTAAAGGATATATAACAGGAGTAGGACAAGAAATCCCATGTGATAGAGAGTTAGTTTCAAAATTCCAAAAAATAATAGAAAATGGCGATGAAAGAAATTATAACGTGAAATTAGGAATTGTAGCATCAGGTGATATTTTTTGTACAGATATAGAAATGAAAAATAAAATAAATGCAAAATTTGATGCGGATGTTGTTGATATGGAATGTGCTGCTTTAGGACAAGTATGTTACTTAGACAATATACCTTTCATAAGTATAAGATGTGTATCAGACATTCCAAATGGTAGTAATGAATCCGATTTTGATGAAAATTTAGCGTTAGCCTCAAAAAGATGTGCTAATATTTTAAAAGAATTTTTTAGATATTAATAGAATAATAATTATATAACATATATAGATAAACACAAAAGAATAAGTTCTTATAGATTGTATAATTATATCAATAATAGTATATAATTTATATAATAGAAAGGAGTGATTTTTTTGGATAGAAAAATCAGAGTGGTACAATATGGTACTGGAAAGATGAGTATATATACAATGAGGTATGTATATGAAAAAGGAGCTGAAATTGTAGGAGCAATTGATGTAAATCCTGCAGTTATAGGAAAAGACATAGGGGAAATAATGGGATGTGAAAACAAAGGAGTAAAGGTTGTTGGTTTAGAAGAAGCTGAAAGCATGTTAAAAGAAATTAACCCAGACATTGTTATAGTTACAACTATGAGTTTAATAAAAGATGTAGAAAGTGCTTTAATGCTATGTGCAAAATTAGGTATTAATGCAATAACAACCTGTGAAGAAGCTTTTTATCCAGCAAATTCAAATCCAGGAATTACAAGTAAAATAGATGAAATGGCCAAAAGTACAAATTGTACAATAACAGGAAGTGGATATCAAGATATTTATTGGGGACAATTAATTTCATCAATTGCAGGATCAACACAAAAAATAACAAAAATCAAAGGAAGTTCAAGCTATAATGTAGAAGAATACGGAATTGCACTAGCAAAAGCACATGGTGCAGGACTTACATTAGAAGATTTTGATAAAGAAGTAGCTTCAGTTGATAGAATATCAGATGAAGAAAGACAAAAAATAATAGAAAGTGGAGAATATTTGCCATCATATATGTGGAATGTAAATGGTTGGTTATGTGAAAAATTAGGACTAACAGTAAAATCACAAAGACAAAAATGTGTGCCACAAACATATAAAGAAGATTTATATTCTTCAACATTAGGAATGACAGTTAAAGCTGGAGATGCAACAGGAATGAGTGCTGTTGTTACAACAGAAACAGAAGAAGGAATAACAATAGAAAGTGAATGTATTGGTAAAGTATATGCACCAGATGAATATGATAAAAATGAATGGACAATATACGGAGAACCAGATACAACAATAGTTGTTGCAAAACCAGCAACAGTAGAGCTAACATGTGCATCTATTGTTAACAGAATCCCAGATGTTATAAATTCAAAACCAGGATATGTTCCAACATGTGAATTTGGAGAATTAAACTTTAGAATAAAACCATTAAATGAATATGTAAAATAATAAAAAGAAGGTCACTTGCATAGTGACCTTCTTTTTTGCAGATTTATAAAGTTAGCCTCCTAATAGCAATTCTATACTGACTTGGTAAAACTTTGCAAGACAGTACAAATCATACAAAGGTATACTAGATATTCCACCTTCGTATCTGGAATATTGGCTTCTATCTCTACATAATATGCTACTGACTTCTTCTTGAGTGAGGTTATGTTTCATTCTTTCTTCTTTTAGCGTTTTTCCAAGATTTCTATAGAAGTTCTTTTCATAAGTTGGTTTTTTCTGCATGTGTATCCTCCTTATTATTCAATAATGGATATATAATAACGGTTATGTTAAGTATAACATATTTACATAAAAAAGTAAATACTTTTGTAAAAAAATGTCAAATACCAACATTTTGAATATGTGCTGCAACATAAATATTGTTAAGTGAAATTTGTTTGACTCTAGGTTCATAACTTTTATTTTTGGTCAAAAAACTGTATAAATATTTATATAGTTACAAATTGACAATAGCCTTTATTTAGTATAGAATGAAGGCAATAAAATGCAAAAAAATTGTCAAGAAAAACACCGACACCAAATTGACAGAAAAGGAGAAAATTATGGAAGAAAAAGAATATGGATTAGTACTAGCAGGAGGCGGTACAAAAGGAGCATACCAAGTAGGGGTGTGGAAAGCATTGCAAGAGTTAAATATAAATGTTACAGCTATTGTTGGAACATCAATAGGAGCTTTAAATGGAGCATTATTTTTGCAGGATGATTTAAATTCAGTAATAAAAATGTATGAAAATATTAAAATTGATAATATCATGAACATTAAAGGAATTGATGGAGATAAAAATATATTTGATTTATCAAACATTTTTAATTTGGCTGCTGACTATACTAAACAAAAAGGTATTGATAATACTCCTTTAAGGAATATGATAAGAGAACATGTTAATATGGATAAGTTATATGATTCTAGAATAAATTTTGGACTTGTTACATATTCTGTAAAGAATAAAATTCCTTTGAGAAAGTTTAAAAATGAGATTCCTAAAGAACAAATGGAAGATTATTTATTGGCTAGTTCTTGTTTTCCAATTTTCAAACCTCAAATTATTAATGGGGAAGAGTATTTTGATGGAGGATTATATGATAATAGCCCATATAATATGTTAATAGAAAATGGATATAAAAATATAATTATTGCAGATGTTGCAGGAATGGGATTTAGCAGAAGAAATGTTAGCAAAGATGTATATGTAAAAGTTATTTCTGGTTCAGAAGATCTTGGTGGGACTTTTGAGTTTAACCATGAAAGAATAGTCAACAATATTAAACTTGGATATTTAGATACAATGAAAAGTTTTAATGCTTTGCAAGGACACATTTATTATTTTAAACCTGAAGAGTTTGCAAAAATGCTAGATGCTTTTAGTTTGCAAACAATTTATGGACTTGAATATGCAGCAGAGATGTACAAGATGTATAAATATAGAGAATATAGCTTTGAAGAGTTTATTAATGAATTAAATTTAAGACATAAAGAGACAGAAGCTTCATATGAAAAAATAAAAAAAGAAAATATCATACAAATTAGTAAAAAATTAAATCAATTGTTTACTAAAGGATTTGGAATTTGCATAGTAAAGGATTTGTATATGGACAGACCATCTTCAAAAGTTTCAAATCACTTATTGAATTTTGTTAAAGATTATAGGGTTGCAGCTAAAGCTTTGATAGAATTAAAAAATTATTTAGGTTAGATTGTAAAAAAATATAAAAGTTCATAAAGAGTTCATAATAATATACTATAATTACCAATGAAGGGAGAGATTTGAAATGTTAGAATTTTTAAGAAAGTATGAAAAAGAATCAATTATAATATCAATATTATTGATTATAGTAGCAATATTTTTAATTGTAAAGCCAGGTTTGGCAATCTCAACAGTAGTAACTCTATTTGGAATAGTGTTTTTAGTTGATGGAATTGTAAACATCATATCTTACATGATTGAAGAACCAGAAGTAAGAGCATTTAGTACAGAATTAATAATGGGAATTTTATTAGTAATGTCAGGATTGATTATTTTATTTAATCAACCATTATTTGCATCAATGCTTCCAATAATGGCAGGAACATGGATTTTTATAAGAAGTATTATGAAATTCCAATTAGCAATAAACTTAAAATCAGCCCTTGTTGAAAAATGGGGATGGCTATTAGTATCATCAATATTGATGTGCATATTAGGAATTTTAATTATTGTAAATCCATTTGAAGCTATGTTAACATTAACAAGATTCATAGGAATTATGATAGTGATAGTTGAAGCTGTAGACATATGTGAAAGTATATATTTCTTAGCTCAAACAAAATAATTACAAAAGAAAAAAGTAAATAAAGGACGGTCTTTAAATGTTTTAGAAATAGAATATTTAGGGCGGTCCTTAATAATTGCGGAAAAAATCAAAAGGAGGAAGAAAAATGCATAAAGTAGCAAAATTTATATGCAAATACAGTAAAGTGATTTTAGTCATTGCCTTATTGCTATTAATTCCATCATTGATAGGAATGAAAGCAACAAGAGTTAATTATGATATCTTGGTATATTTGCCAGATGACATAGAAACAATTCAAGGAGAAAATGTCTTAACAGAAGATTTTAATATGGGAGGATTTTCTGTAATTATTATTGACAATATGGAAACTAAAGATATTGTCAAATTGGAAAATAAAATAAAAGAATTAGATAATGTAGAAAAAGTTTTAGGAATTGCTGATGTAGTTGGCAAAGGATTTCCATTAGAAATGTTGCCAGAAGATGTAACTAAAAACATCTATAAAGATGGAGAAACAATAATGTTAGTTACATTTAAAGATGAAATTTCATCAGATGCAACAATGAATACAGTTGAACAATTAAGAAGTATGACAGATGAAAGATGTAAAATAAGCAGTATGTCTGCAACAGTATTAGATACAAAATATTTATCAAACTCAGAAGTTGCAGTATATGTAGTAATTGCTTTAATCTTCTGTTTAGTAGTTTTGGAAGTAGCATTAGATTCTTATGCAATACCATTTATATTATTAGCAAATATAGGAATTGCAATTTTATATAATGTGGGAACAAATATATTATTAGGACAAATTTCATATATAACAAAAGCAATCAGTGCAGTATTACAACTTGGAGTAACAATGGACTTCGCAATATTCTTATATCATAGCTATAAAGCTGAAAAAGAAATAAATAAAGATAAAAATGAAGCAATGGCAAACGCAATTCAAAAAACATTCACATCAGTTGTAGGAAGCTCATTAACAACAATTGCCGGATTCTTAGCATTATGCAGTATGAACTTAACATTAGGAAAAGATATCGGTCTTGTTATGGCAAAAGGTGTATTACTTGGAGTAATCACAGTTGTAACAGTTTTACCAGCAATGATATTACAATTTGATGGTTTAATAGAAAAAACAAAACATAAAGAAATTTTACCAAAATTTACAGGTGTAAAAAACTTTGTTATGAAACATTATAAAGCAGTTATAGTAGTATTTATCATAATATTACCAATTGCATTTTATGGATATCAAAATACAGGAGTTTATTATAATTTAACAAAATCATTACCAAGTAGTCTAGCAAGTATTCAGGCAAACAGCAAGCTTGAAGAAGATTTTGATATGGTATCAATGGAAATGCTTTTAGTTGACAAAGATATGCCAGATGCAAAAGTAGATCAAATGGTAAATGAAATAGAAAATTTGGATGGAATTGAATGGGTAATGTCTTATTCAAAAATGGAAAAATATCTTCCAAGAGAAATGTTACCAAAAGATATATCATCAATATTTGTAAGTGATAAATATCAAATGATATTAATAAATTCAAAATATGAAACAGCAACAAATGAATTAAATGCACAAGTAAATACAATAAATGATATAGTTAAAAAATATGATGAAAATTCAATGTTAGCAGGAGAAGGGCCATTAATGAAAGACTTGGTAGAAATAAGTGACCATGACTTTAATAGTGTAAACTCATTTTCTATTGGAATCATATTTGTAATAATGATATTTGTATTAAAATCAATATCATTACCAGTTATTTTAATGTGTGTAATAGAATTTGCAATTTTCATCAATATGGGAATTCCATATTACACAAATACTGTATTACCATTTATTGCTTCAATAGTAATTGGAACAATTCAATTAGGAGCAACAATAGATTATGCAATATTAATTACAACAAAATATATTGCAAACAGAAAAGATGGAAAAGACAAGAAAACATCAATTGATGAAGCACTTGGAACATCAATAAGCTCAATAGTTGTTAGTGGTTTATGTTTCTTTGGTGCAACATTTGGAGTTGGAGCATATTCAAAAATAGAGATGATAGGTTCTCTATGTACATTAATGTCAAGAGGAGCAATTATCAGTATGGTAACTGTAATTGCAGTATTACCAGCATTCTTAACTGTATTTGATAAAATAGTTTGTAAAACAACAGTTGGAATGAAAGAGATAAAAGCGTAAGAAAGGAAGTTTTTAATATGAATAAGATAATGAAAAAAATTACAGTTGGAACATTGTTATGCACATTGCTTGCATACACATCACCAGTATTAGCATATACAAAAGATGAAACTGTATATTCAAAAATTAATGGTAATGGAAATAGAACAAAAACAATAGTAACAGATCATTTATCAGGAGAAGAAGAATTAGTAAATGATTTGACAGATTTGTTAAATATCAAAAATGTTAGTGGTGATGAAGAATTTTCAAAAGATGGAAATAAAATCACTTGGAAAACCAATGGAAATGATGTTTATTATCAAGGTGAAACAGAAAAAGAATTACCAGTAGAATGTAATATCAAATATGAATTAGATGGTAATGAAATGAGCAAAGAAGATATTACAGGAAAAAGCGGAAAAGTAAAAATCACAATTCAATATACAAATAAAGAAGAACATACTGTAAAAATAGAAGGAAGAAATACAGTATTATACACACCATTTATCGTAGGATGTGGAACAATTTTCAACAATGATAATAACAAAAATATTGAAATAATAAACGGTAAAGCAGTAAATGATGGAAGCAAAACAACAGTAGTAGGTATTGTTGTTCCTGGATTACAAGAAAGCTTAGGACTTGATAAAGATGTTATAGACATTCCAGATTCAATCGAAATCACAATGGATACAACAAAATTCGAAATGGGAACAATGGTAGCATATGTTACACCAAAAGTATTAGACAATTCAGAATTAAAAATTTTTGATAAATTAGAAGATGTTTATTCACAAGTAGATACATTACAAAGTGCAAGTAAACAAATTGAAGATGGTGCTAATACTTTAGTAGAAGGAACAAACACATATAGTGAAAAGTCACAAGAATTCAATAATGCAATGAGTCAAGTCTCAGATGGGATAGAAAGTGCAACAAATAGTTATAATCAATTAGATGATGGAATTTATACTGTAAATAAAAGTGCAGGAACTTTATCAGCAGGAGCCAAAAAAATAAATGCTGGAACACAAGCATTAAGTGCAGGAATTGACAGTGTTGACGAAAATGTTGGAAAATTATCAGCAGGAGTACAACAATTATCAGCAGGAGAAAGCAAATTATCAGCAGGTGTAGATAAAATTATTGCAGGTGTTAGTGAAATAGACATGTCTGATGCTGCAGAAAAAGTACAAGATTTAAAAAAATTAATAGCTGCAAATCAATCAACAATAACTACATTAAAATCAACAAATGCTTCATTAAAACAAATGGCAGAAGCAACAACAGACGCTACAACTAAAGCTAGCCTAAAAAAACAAATTAAAGGAAATGAAGATTTAATAAGTTTATTAACAATGAATGTTAGTGCACAACAAGAATCATTAGACACATTAGGAGAAATGGATAAATTAACAGAATTAAATGAAGGATTAGCAGAATTAAAAACAGGTGTTGTAAGTTTACAAAAAGGTACAGAAACAGTAAGTGAGGGATTAACACAATTAAAAGCTGGAACAGAAACATTATCAGGTAAGACACAAGAATTATCATCAGGAGTTTCAACATTATATGCTGGAACAAAACAATTATCAGCTGGAACACAAACTTTAAGAAGCGGATCTTCAGACATGAAAGCCGGATTAAATACAATAAATGGAGCTACAACACAATTGTTAGAGGCAGACAATAGTTTAACAGAAGGTGCTGCAACAATTGCAGAAGGAGCTAAAACATTAGCAGATGGAATTACAGAATTCAATACAACAGGAATAAATAAAATTTGTAACTTCATAAATGGCGATGTAAAAGATGTAACAAACAGACTAGAAAAATTAGAAGAATTATCTGACGAATATAGTACATTTACTATGAAAGATGAAGAGGTAAAAGGAAAAGTACAATTTATTATGATAATGGAAGATGAAAAGAAAAAATAAAATGCAAATTTTTGAAAATAGAGACTTTAGCAAAAGTCTCTATTTTTTTGCCTTGCAATTTTAGGGATAATATAGTAAAATAAAAATGTCAAAAAAAACACCGACCCCAAATTGACAAGAGAGGATGAAAAAAATGAACAATTTTATAGGAATATTAGTATCTTATGTGTATATAGCATTAGTAATAATTGGTGCAAAAATATTTAAAAAAAAAGGTAAAGAAGCAAGTAGAAAATTTATACATATTATGCTAGGAAATTGGTGGTTTATAGCTATGTATTATTTTACAAATGTATGGTTTGCTGCATTTGTACCTGCCACATTTGTTATTATAAATTATATTTCGTATAAAAAAGACTTGATTAAAGTTATGGAAAGAGATGTACAAGACGGATTAGGAACTGTATATTATGCAATTTCTTTGCTTATTCTTGTTATAGTATCTTTTGGCGTGTATAAAGAGCCTTCACTAGGGTTAATCCCTAATTTGGTTATGGCATATGGAGATGGATTAGCTGGATTGTTAGGAAGGATGATTAAAAGCAAAAGATATAAATTAAGTGATACAAAGAAATCAGTTGCAGGATCGATTACAATGTTTGTAATTTCAACATTATTGATTGGTGGATATTTATTATATTGGCATAAGGAAATATTTTGGTCAACACCACATTGGCCATTAGTTGCAGTTTTGATAGGATTTGCAATAACTGCGATTGAAGCAATTTCAGAGAAAGGAACAGATAACATTACAGTTCCATTAGGAACATTATGCATGTTGTTGTTGATAGGATAATACAAAAAGGTAGAGGATGTATGAATAGAGATATTTTAAATGATTATAGAGAAAAAAATGATAAGATTTTATTAGCACAAGTACTAGACAAAATTGAAATGTGTGACAATAAAAATAAAATTGAATATACAGATTTTTTAGATTTGGCTCAAATAGAATTAGTACAAAAATTTATAAATAAATTAAAAATAGAAAATTATATTTTTTATGGTGGCTTTGAACAGGCTGAAAGAAAGATACTTGTTATCTATCCAGAAAAATTTAATGCAACAGTAGTTGAAAAGAACTTATCAAATGTGGTAAAAATTATTAGAATTCAATTACCAGATGATTTGAAAGGAAAATATACACATAGAGACTATTTAGGTGCAGTAATCAAACTAGGTGTAAAAAGAGAAAAAGTTGGAGATATCATAGTAGATAATGATGGAGCTGACATCATTGTAGATAAAGATATTGTGAAATTTTTAAGTGAGAATTTAACTGGATTGACTAGATTTTCTAAATCAACAATATCAGTGGAAAATATAGAAGATTTAAGGATGGTTCAAATTAGAAAAGAAGAAATTGAAATAATTGTTTCTTCTCTAAGACTTGATAATGTGATTTCTGAACTTGCTAGATGTTCTAGAAATAAAGCTCTTGATATTATTAATATGGAAAGAGTTTTTATAAATTTTCAAAATGAAACTAAGAAGACTAAGCAAATAAAACCAGGAGATATGATTACAATTAGAGGAAAGGGCAGATTTTTTGTTAAAGAATTAGTTGGACAAACTAGAAGTGGAAGAACAATATTGAAAGTTGAGAAATTTGTGTAAAATAAAAAAGTGCAAACATTTTGTTATGCACTTTTTATTTTATAAGAAAACTTTCATGATAATATAGTCACTCAACGGCTAAAAATCTGATTTTGTCATAATATATGCATCACGAGAATCATTATAATATTTTTTTCGTATTCCTAAATTCTTAAAACCAAATTTTTCATATAAATGAATTGCAGGAGCATTTTCAGTATCAACTTCTAAAGTAAAAGTTCTCATATGTAAATCACCACATAAATCTATCAAAGATTCTAGTAATTCTCCGCCAATACCTCGACCTCTACAAGATTTTTTTACAACAATATTGTTTAATGTAGCTTCGTCAAGACAGGTAGAAATTCCAGCAAATCCAACAACCTCATTATTTTCCTTAGCTACTATATAAGTTGTATTTTTATTTTCTAATTCTTGTTTTAAAATATTGTAACTCCAAAAATTATCAAAGTCAGAATATAAAGTATCTTTCATTTGTTCTAAATCATCTAAAATCATAGTAACGATTTCCATAAAATCACTCCTTTTTGTTTTTATCTTCGAGAGCTCGTTCTGCTTGTGATTTTCTTAAGTATAAAGGCATAATTGATGTTTGAATTCCATTTTTATATTTATCATAACCTGCAATTCCAAGAGATATACTACTTAGATCATTTTTTTCGCAAAAACTACAATTTGGAAAATTATCTTTTAATAGTTGATAATTTTGTTTTGCACCATCTCCAACAAATGTGATTGGGGCGGAATATGAAGTTAATGCATTAACAACATTGTTGATTTCATTGAATTCTAGTTTGTTTAATAAAGTATATTGATTATCTTTATGTTCAAATAATCCCCAATATACATTACCGTTTTTAGCATCTATTAGAGAACAAATTAATCCATCATTATTGCTATTATAGGATAATGTTTCAAGAGAACTAATACCTATACATTCGATATTTAAACTATCTTTAAATGCGAGAACTGTTCCAACTCCAATTCGAATTCCTGTAAAAGAGCCAGGGCCTTTATCACAAACAATTAAATTAATATCAGATAAAGATAAATTGGTGTCACTTAAAACATTTTCGATTGCTGGCATTATTTTTTCTGAATGATTGCGAGTATCATCAACTGTGATTTCTTTTATACAAGTTTTATCTTCTAAAATTGCAACTGTACAAATATTACTTGCTGTATCTATGCTTAATATTTTCAATTTTATAATCCTTTCCGAAGGCTTGTTTAATTTGAGTTCAAATTTGCCTTGAATAAGCTTATTATACTACAAAGAATGTGATTTTACAAGGTAAAAAAGAAAATTTGTTTTAATAATTGACAGGTGTTTGTTGATATATTATAATATTTTTACAAAATGTAGAATTTATTACAGGAGGTTGTGCAATGAAAATTGTCTTAGCAAGTAAAAATCAAAAAAAGGTGAGAGAATTGCAACAAATAGCAAAAGAAGTTGCTTCAAAAGATATTGAAGTGATTTGCTTAAGCGATATTCCAGAAATTGATGGATATCCTCAAGCAGAAGAAAATGGAGCAACTTTTTTGCAAAATGCAAGAATCAAAGCAGAATACTGGGCAGAAATTCTTGATATGCCTGCATTAGGTGAAGATTCTGGAATTGAAATTGATGCATTAGGTGGTGCACCAGGCGTTTATACCAAAAGGAGTATAGCAATTCTTTGTCCAGGTGAAAAAGTTGATGAAGACAAGCCTGAGGAATTATATCCTAAGTTCTTAGAATTAATGAAAAAAAGTAAAAATCCTAGTAAAAAAGCACATTGGGTTAGTTCTATGGTATTAGTTATGCCTGATACAATGAAGAGAATTAGTGCAATTAATACTTTGACAGGAGAAATGTGTGAATGTAAAGGAGAGCGTCAATTTGGATTTGATCAATATTTTAAACCTGAAAATAGCACCAAAACACTTGCAGAAATGACAATTGAAGAGAAAAATGCAATAGGACCTAGAAAAAAATCATTTGAAGAGATTTTGAGCAAGATTTAACTTGTGCAATAGTTCATGATTACTAAGAATTTAGAAATCATGGACTATTTTTTTGCACAATTCGACATAATTTTCATAATATATAGTAGTACTGGAGGTGCTAAATATGGAACCACAAGTAGAAATATATTGTAAGAAAGAAGATAAAAGAAAAGACTGTTCTTGTTTATGGTTAATACTTGCAGTAGTTGTGATTGCTATAACATTCTTTGCAGGTGCATTAGTTGCAACGCTTACTGGATTGGTAGAGACACTAGGAATTGGTGCTATTATTACATTGATAATTGCATTAGGTGTGTTAGCTGTAATTGCTTTGATTGCTTTAATTTGCTGTAAAAAGACGGATAAAGATAAAAAGAAAAAATGTTGTTAGTTATTATATAAGGTAATGGTAATTTGGGGTCGGTGTTTTTCTTGACATCTTGTCAAAAAAAACACCGACCCCAAATTGACAATTGACAAGGATAAAATGTAGTGATATAGTGGGTTTGAAGGGGAAAAGGAGGAATAAATAATGACATTAACATATATAACAATTGCATTAATTATAATATTATTAATTTGCTTATTGGCTGGTATAATAGCAAAAAATAAAATATTACAGTATATTGGGATAGGAATTTTTATATTAGTAATAGTTTTTTGGATAGGATTTTTTATATGGGCAATGATTGAAATAGATCAAGAATATGAGAGACAATTTGGAGATGGTACTTCAAATGCTGAGAATGAGGACGAATTAGCAGAAGATATAACAACCAAATTTTTAGATAATAAAGTTTATTATAAGGTTGGAAAAATAGAAGAAATTAGAGATAATAAGATTTATTTTTCTGATAATGATAAAAATAAATATATTCTAGAGAATAGTGAACAAATAAATTACATAAATGGTAGAACAGCAGAAAAATATACATTTGATAATCTTAAAGAAGGTTATTATATTAATTTGAGCAATAATAAAAATTGTTATGTTTTTAGAAATATAACAGGAGATGAATTAAAAAAAGAACTTCTAATTAGTTTGTCTTTGCCTGATACTGTGGATATGCTAAGGACAAGTGTTGATGATGTAAAAAGTGTGAAACAATTAGGAAATAATGAAGCATTAGTTACTTTTGAGATTTCTGATATTATAAGAAATGAAGATTTTTCTGATTATGATAATGGCGAAATTAATGTGACTTTAAAAGTAGATAATAATACAAAATATAATACAAATTTTAATGGAAATACAACTTATGATGCTAATACAATAGAAGATTCTAAAAGTTTAATGTTGTATATTAGGTTGGATTCTAGTACTTTAAAGGATGAATATCCTTGTGTTTCAATGTTTGATTCTTATAGTAATTGATAATTTGGGGTCGGTGTTTTTCTTGACATCATGTCAAAAAAAACACCGACCCCAAATTGACACTAAATTTACAATATTATACAAATTAATCCGCCAGAACCTTCGTTAACAATACGTTCCAAAGTTTCTTGAAGTTTAATTTGAGCTTCTTCAGGCATTTTAGCAAGCTTTGTCTGTAAACCTTCATTAACAAGTTCATTCAAACTCTTACCGAAAATGTTAGAACTCCAAATACTTGTAGGATCATTTTCAAATCCAGAAAGAAGATAATTAACCAGTTCTTCTGATTGTTTTTCAGAACCAACAATAGGAGAAACTTCAGTTTCTATTGTTGCACGAATCATGTGAATTGATGGAGCTTTAGCACGAAGTCTAACTCCGAAGCGTGAACCCTGTTTAACCATTTCAGGTTCTTCTAAAACTAGTTCATCAATTGAAGGTGTAACAATGCCATAACCTTTAGTTTTAACTTCATCAAGAGCATAAGCAATTTTATCATATTTTTTCTTGGTACAAGCCAAATCACTCATTATAGAGAATAAATCACCTTCATCCGTAATTTGCATTCCAGTTATTTCTGAAAGAACTTGGTAGAATAATTCATCTTTTAATTGGATAGATATGCAAACTTTTCCAGTACCAAGCATAATATTATCAACATTTGTTTTTGAAATGATGTCAGTCGAATTGATTTTTGATATACAATTAGAAACATCTTTTAAAGCAGAAATATTGGTAAAAGCATCTTTTAATTGTTCAAATAGTTTAGATTTTAATGGATGAGAAAAATCTAAGCTATTAATCCATTTAGGAAAAGAAATTCTAATTTCATCAACTGGAAACTCATAAAGTAAAGTTGCAAACATTGAATTTATATCATCAGCAGTAAGTTCTTCACAATTAATAGGCATAACATTTGTATTATATTTTTCAGATAATTGGGTAGCTAATTCTCTTGCTTCAGGAGAAGATGGATTAGCAGAATTTAATAAAATGATAAATGGCTTATTAATTGCTCTAAGCTCGTTAACTACACGTTCTTCAGCTTTTACATAATCATCACGTGGAATGTCAGTAATACTGCCATCTGTTGTAATTAAAATTCCAATAGTAGAATGTTCCTCAATTACTTTCTTGGTGCCAATTTCTGCAGCAGTTTCAAAAGGGATTTCATCATCAGACCATGGAGTTTTAACCATTCTTGGCATATCATCTTCCAAATATCCAATTGCATTGTCAACTAAATAGCCAACACAGTCAACTAAACGAGTTTTTAATTTCAAATTTTTATCTATTGTAATTTCTACAGCCTCATTAGGAACGAACTTTGGCTCAG
>ERZ827440.2708-NODE-2708-length-14877-cov-4.104912_pt1 | contig 14877 bp, 4 predicted proteins | sample MGYA00519774_ERZ827440 | MGnify/ENA primary metagenome ERZ827440 (study PRJEB31778, sample SAMEA3449302) | human gut metagenome | biome: human gut; feature: human-associated habitat; material: faeces | place: United Kingdom | collected 2010/2012 ... | reverse complement strand
CTATATTAAATAGAACTAATTTTAAAGAAAAACAAGCAGCTGGTATGTTTATTAATATGGCTCCATTTAAAATTAATATAAGTGAAGAAGAGGACTTTAACGAATTCACAAAACAAATTGCAATAGATTCTATGGGAATGTTAAAACATCAAAAATATTCATATCAATGTTTGCTAGAAGACTTGAGAAAGAAAAATAATAAAATACCAAATTTATATAATATTTTGTTATCATATCAAATAACAAATGCACACCAAAGCGGTGGAGATATAACTTATAAAACTGAATGGACATTTAATGGATGTTGTGCAGAAAACATGGATATACAAATTTATGATTTAAATGACACAGGAAGTTTGAACATATCTTATGATTATAAGACTAGTATTTATGACGCAAAAGATATTGAAAATTTACATAAAAGAATATTAAATCTTATTGAGCAAATTGTTAGTAAAGAAAATGCAAAAATAAAAGAACTTGAAATTGTTACACCAAAAGAAAAAGAAAAACTACTTATAGAATTTAATAAAACAGAAATGGAATATGACAAAACAGGAACTGTAATTAAGTTATTTGAAAAACAAGTTGAACATACTCCACAAAAAATAGCAATAATAAGTAATGGAAAACATTTAACATATAAAGAATTAAATGAAAAAGCAAATATGTTGTCAAGAAAAATGATGGCAAAAGGCGTAAAACAAGAAGATATTGTTGGAATAATGGTAAATCGTTCACCAGAAATGATAATTGGATTAATAGCAATATTAAAATGTGGTGCGACATATTTACCAATAGATCCAGAATACCCAGCAGAACGTATTTCATATATGCTAGATAATAGTGAAACAAAAATTATTTTAGTAAATTCTAGTACAGAAAAATGTGTCACAGGAGAATATTTAAAAATAAATATAGAGTTATCAAATAAAGAAATTTACAACAATAATATAAATCATCAAAATATTGATTTACAAATAGATTCAAAAACACTAGCATATATTATTTATACTTCAGGTTCTACAGGTAAACCAAAAGGAGTAATGATAACAAATAAAAATCTAAATAATTTTGTGAATGGTATGAAGAAAGAAATTGACTTTAATCCAAATAAAGTTATGGTATCAGTAACAACAATATGTTTCGATATATTTGGATTAGAAACCTGGTGCTCAATGACAAATGGCTTGACATTAGTTTTAGCGAATGAGGAAGAACAACGTAATGTAATACTATTAAATAAATTATGCCAAGAAAATAAAGTTAATATGATACAAACAACACCTTCAAGATTTTCAGTAATATTTGAAGAAGAAAAAAATATAGGATTTATGAACAATATTACTGAAATATTAGTTGGTGGGGAAGGAGTAAGTAATAAATTACTTGCTCAAATGCAAAAAAATACTAGTGCAAAAATATTTAATGTATATGGACCAACAGAAACTACAATTTGGTCTACAGTAAAAGAGTTAACCAAAAGTAAAGAAATAACAATAGGAAAACCTATAAGTAATACCCAATGCTATATATTAAATAAAAATCATAAATTATTACCAATAGGTGTAAGAGGAGAATTGTATATAGGAGGAGATGGGGTAACAAATGGCTATTTAAAAAGAGAAGAATTAACCAAAGAAAAGTTTATTCTATCACCATTTAGAAAAAATGAAAAGATATATAATACAAATGATTTAGCATATTACAAAGAAAATGGAGAGCTTGTACATTTAGGAAGAACAGACTTCCAAGTTAAAATACGTGGATATAGAATAGAACTAGGGGAAATTGAAAATTGTATAGAGCAAAATAAGAGCATAATCCAAAGTGTAGTAATAAAGAAAAGTATATCAAATAATCATGATATACTTGTAGCATATTACACTAGTAAAGAAAATAAAGAAATAGGTGAAGAATTAAGAAGAACATTATCAGAAAAATTGCCACAATATATGGTTCCACAATATTTCATAATGCTAGAAAAAATGCCATATACTTTAAACGGAAAAATAGATAAAAAAGCTTTGCCTGACTTTAATTTTCAAACAACAAATAAAGAAATAAAAAAACCTAGAAATGAGATTGATGAAGAACTAATAGATATATTAGAAAAAATGTTAAATATAAAACAAATAAGCATAGTAGATACTTTAACTAATATAGGAGGAGACTCATTAACAGCAATAACTTTAGCAACAAAAATCTTATCAAAATATAATGTGCAAATAGATATAAAAGATATATTATCAAACTTAACAATAAAAGATATGTCTGATTACATAATAAGCAATAAAGATAAAAAAATACAAGTAAAGAAAATAAAAAAGTCAGTAGAAAGAGAAACATACCCATTATCATCTGCACAAAAAAGAATATATTATAATACCAAAATGATAGGAGAAAACAATACTGTATATAATATGCCAGGTGGTATATTAGTAGATGGAATATTAGATAAAGATAGAGTAGAAAAAGTATTAAAGCAAATAATAGACAGACATGAGATTTTAAGAACAAAATTCATTTATCAAAATGGAGATGTAGTTCAAAAAGTAGAACAAAATATAAAGTTTGAAATAAAAGTTTATGAAAATACAAAAGAAGAAATAAAAGGAATCATGGACAAATTTTCAAAAAGCTTTGATTTTGAAAAGGCTCCATTATTAAGAGCGGAATTACATTATATAGACGAAAACAAAACATTTTTATTAATAGACACACATCATATTATTATGGATGGAACAGGACTAAATAATCTTATAATAGAATTTAATAAATTATACAATGGAGAAAGCTTACCAGAACAGCCAATTCAATATAAAGATTATGCAGTATGGGAAAACGAATATAATAAATCAGAAAACTTGAAAAAATACGAAGATTATTGGATTAACAAATTTAATAATTGTAAATTTGAGCCACTGAACTTACCATATGATTATACATTGCCAGAAACAAGAGAGTATGAAGGAAGAAGATTTTCAAAGAAAATAGATTCAAATTATTTTGATGAAATTGAAAAATATGCAAAAAAATTGAATGTCTCATCATATGTATTATTTATATCAGCATTTTACATATTATTAAATAAGTATACAGAGCAGACAGATATAACAATTGGAACGCCTATAGCTAATAGAGATATAGAAGAAACAAAAGATATGTTAGGAATGTTTGTAAATAATATTGTAACAAGAGGAAAAATAAAACCTGACGAAACCTTCAAAGAATTTTTGGATGAAATGAAAGAACAAATTTTAAATGACTTATCTAACCAACCATATCCCTTTGACATGTTGGTGAAAAAATTAAAAGTGCCTATGGATAATTCAAAAAATCCATTATTTGATGTAATGTTTACATATCAAAATGAAGAGAGAGATACAATAGCAATAGAAAATAAAAAGTGCGAAATTCTAGAAATTGATAATAAAATATCTAAGTTTAACATGTCACTTGAAATTAGACCAAAAACGCATACAATTAATATTGAATATTGTACAAAGTTATTTAAAACAAAAACGATAGAAGACTTATACGAAAATTACTTAGAGGTTATTAATTATATACTAAGAGATTCAAATATAAAAATAGATGATATTAAAATAATTAGCTCAAGAAACAAAAATTTGGAAACAAGCAAAACAAAAGAAATATCAAATACAAGGTATAAGATAGATATAGATTTAGAAAAAGAATTAGCAGATATATTAAGAAATATATTACAAGTAAAAAATGTTGAAAGTACAGACAATTTTTTTGAAATAGGAGTAGATTCAATAACAGCAATGAGATTACAAGTAGAAGCTAATGCAAAAAAATTAAATATAAAATATAGTGATATTTTTAAATATCCAACTATAAGACAGTTAGCACCATATGTAGAAAAAGATGAAAAGAATAATACTATTAAAAAAATAGAGGAAGCAGAATATTATCCAGTATCATCGGCTCAAAAAAGAACATATTTAACAAGCAATATGGATTTGAACTCAGAATTGTATAATATAACTGGTGGAATAATAATGGATGAAATGCCCGATGTACCAAAACTAGAAAAGGCAATAAATAAGGTGATTGAAAGACATGAAACTTTAAGAACTTATTTTGAAGTAATTGAAAATGGAGAAATTGTACAAAAGGTAAGAAAAACACTTAAAATAAACATAGAAATAGAAAATGCAAAATCAGAAAAGATTGAAGAGATATTTGCTACACATATAACTAAATTTGATTTAAATAAAGGACCATTATTAAAATGCTATTTATTTAAGCTAAAGAATGGTAAGATATTATTTATGCTAGATATTCATCATATAATATTTGATGGAAATTCTATAAATATATTTTTAAATGAAGTTTTAGATATATATAATGATAAGGATTTGAATGAATTAACATTAAGTTATAAAGATTATGCAGCTTGGGAAGCGGAACAGATAAAAGAGGATAAATTTATAGATAACAAAAATTATTGGATAAATAAATTTACAGATGATATTCCTATATTAAATATGCCAACTACATATACAAGACCTATGAAAAAAACATCTAAAGGAAATACACGTCAAAAAATAATTTCAAAGCAATTATCAGATAAAATAGAAAAATTGGCTCAAAAGAATAATGTTACTTCATATATGATAATGCTAACGGCATATTATATTTTATTATATAAATATACAGGCCAACAAGATATTATAGTTGGAACACCAGTTTCAGGAAGAGTTCACGAGGAATTAGAACCTCTAATAGGAATGTTTGTAAATACTTTACCACTAAGACAGAAAATTTTATCAGAATATAGTTTTATAAAACTATTAAATGAGGTAAGAACAAATTGTGTTGAAGGATTTTCGCATCAAGAATATCCATTTGATGCTTTAGTAAATGAATTAAATTTAACTAAAGATGCAAGTAGAAATCCATTATATGATACAATGTTTATTTATCAAAATAATATGTTAAAAAATCCTAAAATAGAAGAAATGAATGCACAATATTATATACCAAAATCAAAAACGTCTAAATTAGATATATCATTAGAAGTTTTTCCAAAAGAAAATAGTATAGAATTATGTTTTGAATATTGGACAGAATTATTTGATGCTAAATTTATAAATCGATTTGCAAAACATTATTGCAATATATTGCAGGAAATTGCTAAAGATCCAGAAAGTAAAATAAAAGACATAATGATGTTAGACAAAAAAGAAAAAAATAAAATTTTGAATGAGTTTAACAATACAAGTGTGGAATATGATAAGCAAGTACCAATAATAAAGTATTTTGAAAAAATGGCAGAAAGAAAGCCAGAAGAAATAGCGATATGTTTTGAAGATCAAAAAATGACATATAAAGAGTTAAATGAAAAAGCAAATAGTATAGCATATTTATTAAGAAAAAATAATATAAAAAATGATAGTATAGTAGGAATATTACAAAAGCGTTCTATAGAAATGGTAATAGCAATGCTTGCCGTAATGAAATCAGGAGGATGCTATATTCCGATTGACCCTAACTATCCTGATGAAAGAATAGAATACATGTTAAAAAACAGTAATGTAGAAATACTTCTAGCAGATATCGAGCAATTAGATAAAATAGAAAGTGATAAAAAAACAATAGATATAAGTTTAAAAGATAATCCAATATATAATGAAAATAAAGATAATCTTGAAAATATATCTAAACCTGAAGATCTAGTATATTTAATTTATACATCAGGATCTACAGGATTACCTAAAGGAGTAATGCAAACTCAAAAATGCTTAAGTAACTTTTATAATTCAATGGTAAAAGAAATTCCATACTTAAACGATAACAAACAGCACAGAGTAATATCAATAACAACAGTATCTTTTGATGTATTTGTATTTGAAACGATAATATCATTGACAAAAGGGTTAACAGTATATATGACAAATGCTTATGAACAAAAAATGACTTCAGAATTAGAAAGAATAATAAGTGAAAACAGAATAGATGTTATACACACAACACCATCTGTAATGCAAATACATTTAGACAATATACAAGATAATAGCAATATAAAAACTTTAAAATATATAATGTTAGCGGGAGAACAATTACCTAAACAATTAGTAGACAGAATAAAAAGTATAATACCAAATGCTAACATATATAATGGATATGGGCCATCAGAAACTTTTTATTGTACAATTAGAAATGTAACTAATTTAGATAATATTACAATAGGAAGACCTATAAATAATACAAGAATATATATATTAGACAAAGACAAGAATATTTGTCCAATAGGAAATCCAGGAGAACTATATGTTGCTGGAGATGGATTAGGAAGAGGATATAATAATAATGAAAAGGCAACAAATGAAAGATTCATACAAGATATTTTTTATCCAAATGAAAAAATGTACAAGACAGGAGATTTAGCAAAATATCTTGAAAATGGAGAATTATGTTGCTTAGGTAGAGTTGATAACCAAATCAAAATTAGAGGACTAAGAGTTGAACTTGACGAAATTGAAAAAGATATTATAAAATACCCTAATGTAGATAAATGTATTGTTTCAGCTCAGGAAGATAACAACAAAAGACAATATATAGTAGCGTATATAACAGTAACGGATAGAGTTTCTATAAACAAATTAAGAGCATACTTAAAAAGCATATTGCCACAATACATGATACCATCTTATTTTCTAATATTAGAAAATATACCATATTTAAATAATGGTAAAATAAATAAAAAAGCATTACCAAAACCTACATATGAAAAATCTGAAGAAGATAAAGTATTGTATGTAGCTCCTAGGAACAAAATAGAATTTGAATTAGCTAATGTATTCCAAAAACTATTAGCCATTTCACCAATAGGAATAGATGACAACTTCTTTGAACTAGGAGGAGATTCACTGCTTGCAATGAATCTACAGGTAGAATTATTGAAATTAAACTATAAAATAACATATTCAGATGTTTTTCTAAATCCAACAATAAGAGAATTAGAAAAAATAGTAATTGATAATCAAAAGAAGAAAATCAATTATGAAATAAATTTAGATGAACTAAAACAATTTAAAGAAGTTTTAAAGAACAATTGTAAAATGCCAGATAAGTTAGAAAGAGAAGATATGAAAAATATATTAATTACTGGAACAACAGGTTTCTTGGGTGTACATGTATTGAGAGAATTTTTAGAAAAAGAAGATGGAAAAGCTTATTGTATAGTTAGAAGTGAATATGGAAATGACGTAAAAGAAAGAATAAAGAAAAAATTACACTTTTATTTTGGAAAGATTTATGATAAACTTATTGATAATAGAATAATAATTGTAAAATCTAATATAACGGAAGAAAATCTTGGACTAGAAGAGAATAAGATAAAAGAAATTTTTGAAGATGTTTCAATTGTAGTAAATTGTGCTGCAAAAGTAGCTCATTATGGAAATTATAATGACTTTAAAAAAATAAATATAGATGTTGTTGAACAATTGATGAAATTATGTTTAAAATACAAAAAAAGATTCTATCAAATTTCAACAGAAGGAATTATGGGAGAATTATTTTTAGACCAAGAAAAACTAGACTCAATAGGAAGTACTAAAATATTTAAAGAAACCGATTTATATGTAAATCAACCATTAGACAATGTATATATAAGAAGCAAGTTTGAAGCAGAAAAACTAGTTATAAAATACATTTTGCAAGGACTCGATGGATATATACTTAGAGTTGGAAACCTAATGAATAGAAGTTCGGATGGAAAATTCCAATCAAATGTGGATGAAAATGCATATATAAGTAGATTGATTTCTTATACTAAAATAGGATATATTTCTGACTATGTAGCTAGTACTGATATGGAATTAACTCCTATAGATGCTTGTGCAGAGGCAATAGTAAAAGTAATGGAATATCCATCAGAAAATAATAGAGTATTCCATATCGTAGATAACAATTATATACAAACTAATAAATTTATTGAAATTTTACAAAAATATATAGACTTAAAAATTGTTACAGAAGAAGAATTTACTAATCTGATAAATAAATTATATAAAAAGAAAAATTCTAGTGATATATTATCGGGAATTTTAAGAGATTTCGATTCAGATGGAAAATTACTAAGAGAAACAAAAATAAAATTTAATTGTGAATTTACTGTTGAATACTTAAAAAGAATAGGATTTAATTGGCCAGAAATTAATGAAGAATATATAGTAAAATTTTTAAACTATTTTAAAGAAAATGGATATATTTAAACAAAAGAATGGAGAGAAAATAAATGGAGATAATTGGATTGTTAATAAGTTGTATTTTATCATTTACTATAATGCTTATTGTGTCAAAGATAGAAAACAAAAATCAACTTCAGAAAATATTTTTAAGTGACGCGTTTATAACATTTAGTGAATGTTTATCATTACTAATATTTGGTTTTTTGTATGCTAGAGGAAGCAAAGCAGCAAATATTTTTATGGCAATAGCATATATAGGAATAATAACTTTACCAGTAACATTTTTATTTACAGGTATTATATTTGCCAAAACTAAAATTACCTTAAAAAAAAGATATGTATTGATATTGATAATACCAATAATATCAATAATTATAATGTTGACAAACAATTATCATCATTTATTTGTAATAAAAAATTCTGATAAATTAAATGAAATCGAGTTTGGAAAATATTTTAATATACATAATATATATACAGACATATTGTATTTATGTGCAATGTATTATTTTATAAAATACACAATAAAAAATTCGGGATTTTTCTCAAAACAAGCTGCGTTAATTGCAATAGGATGTGCTATTCCTTTAGGAGTTAATATATTAGGGACATTTGGGATTGTCCCAATGAGTATATATACAACGCCTATGTGTTTTTCAATAACAATAATATTGTATGCTTTAGCTATTTTTAAATTTCAGTTTTTAGGAGTGGCCCCAATAGCATTACAAAAAATAGTTGATAGAATATCAGATGGTTATGTAGTATTAAATGATAATAATAATATAACAGATTTTAATAAAACATTTATTGATATGTTTAAAATAAAAAACGAAAAAATAAGAGGTATAAACTTTATAGAATTTTTGAAAAAACACAAGGCAGATAAGATTAATATACCTAAGTTAGAAAATGCAATAGAAAAAGCCCAGCATTCAGAAAAAACAATATCTTATGAGCAAAAATTTGAAGAAATAAAAAAATATTTCACGATAGAAATAGCATCAATAAGTTCAGACAATTCAGCACTAGGAACATTAGTAATGTTCAAAGATATAACACAACATAAAGAAGATATGGAAACAATAAAAAATAACCAAGATGTTTTGATGGAAAGAGAGCGTTTAGCAGGATTAGGACAATTAATAGGTGGAATAGCACATAATTTAAAAACACCTATTATGTCTATAGCTGGTGCTACACAAGGATTAGAAAACTTGATAAAAGAATATGATGAGTCAATAGACGATCCACTTGTAAATTCACAAGACCATCATGATATAGCAAAAGATATGGAAGCATGGATTCCAAAGATTAGAGCACATCTTGAATATATGTCAGATATTATAACAACCGTAAAAGGACAAGCAGTAGCATCATTATCAACAGATGATTCAGAAGAATTTACTATTTCTGAATTAGTAAAAAGAGTAAATATTTTGATGAAACATGAGTTAAAAAATGCATATATTTATTTAAATATATTGATGAAAGTAGATGAAGAAAAAGTAATAGATGGAAATGTAAATGTTTTGGTACAAGTAATAAATAATATAATTTCAAATGCAATTCAAGCATATGATGGAAAACATGACCAAAATATACAATTTGAAATTTCACAAAAAGAGAACAATATGATTTTTTCTATTACAGATTTTGCAGGAGGACTTTCAAAAGAGGTTCAAGATAGATTATTTAAAGAAATGGTTACAACAAAAGGAAAGAATGGAACTGGATTAGGATTATATATGTCTTATTCAAATATTAAAGCTCATTTTGGAGGAGACATTACATATAAAACAGAAGAAGGAAAAGGAACAACATTTAATATTGTAATCCCAATAAAAAAATAGTTTTATAAGAAAGAAGGAGCAAAAGATGAATAAAAATGAATTTTATTATTTATCTGCAGATGGAAAAACACAAATCCATGCAGTGGAGTGGATTCCAGATGTAAAGCCAAAGGCAATATTACAAATTGCACATGGAGTTACAGAATATATTTTAAGATATGAACAATTTGCAGAATATTTAGTAGAAAAAGGAATTATGGTTGTTGGAAATGACCACTTAGGCCATGGAAAATCTATTGGCAAAGATTCAGAACCTATGTATTTTGGACCTGTTGGTAGCTGGGACTGGGCTGTTAAAGATATGTACACATGTACAGAAATGATAAAAGAAAAATTTTCTGAAGTGCCATATTATATGTTAGGATTTTCATTAGGCTCATTTTTATTAAGAACATATTTAATAGAGCATCCAGGAGTTGCTGATGCAGCAATAATAATGGGAACAGGTGAAACACCACCTGTTCAAATTGCTCTAGCAAAATTTATTGCAAATAAAGAAGCTAAAAAAGTTGGCGAAAATCATACTAGTCCAATGATAAAAAAATTAACATTTGACACCTACAATAAGTTTTTTGCACCAAATAGAACAGATTATGATTGGTTGTGTTCAAATAATGAAGGATTAGATGAATATATTGCAGATCCAATGAGAGGTGGAAATCTTTCTGCAGGATTGTTTAGAGAAATGTTAAGTGGTATGAAATTTACATCTGAAATTAAAAATTTGAAAAAAATGAATTTAGATACACCAATTCTATTTATATCTGGAGATGAAGATCCAGTTGGCGAAAAAGGAAAAGGAGTAATTAAAGCTTATCATAAATTTCAAGACATAGGAATGAAAGATGTAGAAATAAAATTATATCCAAAATTAAGACATGATATATTACATGAAAAATGTAAAAAAGAAATATATGAATATGTTTATAATTGGATTGAAAAAAAGATTAAATAAACATATTCATAATAGTAAGAACAATAGTTGAGAAAAAAGCTTTTAAAGAAAAACGAAATCCACGTCTAACAAAGACTTCAGCATCTGTAAGGCGATTTTCTCCAATAATAGTTAAAGCGACACAAGGTTCGTCTACTTCTTTGTATTCGATCATTGCTGTTGCTTCTTTTGTTTCTTCTGTTTCTTTTATTTCTTCTTCCGAGTTTACTTCTTCAGAAGGGTTAATTTGATTTGATTCTTCGATAACATCTTTTAAATCTTCCATATAATCCTCCATTTAATTTTAGTATACCAAGCCGAAAATAAAAAATCAAATAAAATGTCAAAATGTAATATAAAAGAAATAATATTGTAATAAAAATGAAATAAAAAAACTGTTTTTTAGTGTTGCCAGTAAGACTAAAAGACGCAATTAGAGTGATAAAATTCTATGCAGAAAAAGTATATTGTATGCAATACAATAAATTAAATAAAAAGTCTTGATTTTTATTTAATAAACTATTATAATCTAGGTAAAATTAATTATTACTAGAAGGGGTAGAGGTAATTAATGAGAAAAGCATTACAAAATCAATTAAATGGAGAAAGAAAATATAGGATAATTGGAGTAGATGACGAAAGTGGAATTTTAGACTCATTAGCAGTGCTTTTTGACAATTCAGAATATGAGTTTGAAGGTGTATTAGACCCAGTTGAAGCAATAGAAAGAGTAAAAATGGAACATTTTGATTTAATGTTGCTAGACTTTATGATGACACCATTACATGGAGATGAGGTTGTAGAAGAAATCAGAAAGTTTAATAAAGAATTGTATATTCTATTATTAACAGGGCACAAGGATATGGCTCCACCACTTGAGACAATCAAAAGATTAGATATACAAGGGTATTGTGAGAAGAGTGATAAATTCGATCAATTACTTCTATTAGTTGAGTCTGGAATAAAATCAGTAAAACAAATGGATGAAATAAAAAGAATAAATGAAGAGCTTTCAGAATCAAATGAAAAGTTAGAAAAAGCATATTTAGATATGGTTCAAACTTTAAGATATACAGTAGAAGCTAAAGATACATATACAAGAGGACATTCAGATAGAGTTTCAGAATATTCTGTTTTAATTGGTGAAAAATTAGGATTACCAGAAGACCAAATTAAGACATTAAGAATTGGTGGGCTTTTCCATGACATTGGAAAAATAGGAATTCCAGATAGTATATTATTAAAACCAGATAAACTTTCAGATGATGAATATTCACAAATAAAAAATCATCCCTCAATAGGAGCACATATTTTAGGTTCAGCTGAAATATTTAAAGATATAATTCCTATTGTAAAACATCATCATGAAAGATATGATGGAAATGGATATCCATCAAGATTAAAAGGCGAGGAAATACCATATATAGCTAGAATCGCTGCTGTTGCAGATACATTTGATGCAATGACAAGTAGAAGAAGCTATAGAGGTCCTATTGATATTGAACATGTAAAAGAAGAAATAAAAAGATGTGAAGGAACTCAATTTGATCCTCAAATAGCAGAAGTATTTCTTGATATATTAAATAATGATTATGATAAAATAAAAGATATCCAAGAAAAATATCTTAGTGAATAAAAAAAAGACTGGATTTAGGTTATAACTAAATCCAGTCTTTTACTATATTTTCATAGAAAGTCCAACTTTTTTACGCTCTTGGTCAATCTTTATAACTTTAACTTTTACGATATCACCAACAGAAACTATTTCAGATGGAGATTTTACATAAGAATCACTCATCTCAGAAATATGAACAAGTCCATCATATTTTATACCAATATCAACAAATGCACCAAAATCTATAACATTACGAACAGTACCTGTAAGAACCATTCCTTCTGTTAAATCTTCAAATTTTAGAACATCACTACGAAGAACAGGCTTTGGCATATCTTCTCTTGGGTCACGACCTGGTTTTGATAATTCTGATATTATATCTGCTAAAGTCATTTCGCCAATTTCAAGTTTTTTAGCAGTTTCTTCGACATTAACAGATTTTAATTTTTCTCTTAAAGAATTTAAATTATCTTTATTTTTTAAATCTGCAACTTTAAAGCCCAATAATTCTAATAATTTTTCTGTTTGCTCATAGCTTTCTGGGTGAACTGCTGTATTTTCTAATGGATTTTTTCCATCAGGAATTCTAATAAATCCAGCACATTGCTCATAAGCTACTTTCCCAAGCTTTGGAACTTTTAATAATTCTTTTCGTTCTTTTAATTTACCATTTTCATCTCTATATTTTACAATATTTTTAGCAATTGTAGTATTAATACCTGAAACATAAGAAAGTAGGGAAGGAGTAGCAGTATTTACATCAACACCAACTTTGTTTACACTGTCTTCAACAACACCTGTTAAGCTTTCTGATAATTTCTTTTGATTAACATCATGTTGATATTGACCAACACCAATAGCTTTAGGGTCTATTTTTACTAATTCCGCAAGTGGGTCTTGTAATCTACGGGCAATTGATATTGCACCTCTTATAGATACGTTTATATCAGGGTATTCTTCTGTTGCAAGTTTTGAAGCAGAATATACAGAGGCACCAGCTTCACTAACAATTACATAACAAATATCATGTTTAACTTCTTTGATCATGTCAGAAACAAACATTTCAGATTCACGAGATGCTGTACCATTACCAATTGCAATCATATCTACATGATCTTTGTTTATTAAATCTAATAAAGTTTTCTTTGCACCTTCAACATCATTCTGTGGTGCTGTAGGGTATACAGTTGCAATATCTAAAACTTTTCCAGTTTCATCAATTACAGCAATTTTACAACCAGTTCTATAAGCTGGGTCAAATCCCATAACAGTTTTTCCTTTTATAGGAGCACCTAGTAATAATTGTTTTGCATTTTGCCCAAATACTTTTATAGCTTTTTCTTCAGCTTTTTCAGTTAAATCTGAACGAATTTCTCTGTCAACAGAAGGCTCAATTAATCTTGTAAATGCGTCTTCAATTGTATTTGTAAGCATTTCAGTAAATTGTGTTTTACCTTTTATTATATCTCTTTGAATATAATATAAAATTTTTTCAACAGGTTTCTCAATAGAAACTTTTAAAAATTCTTCATCTTCGCCTCTGTTAATTGCTAAAATTCTATGACTTGGAAGTTTGTGTACTAATTCTGTAAAATCATAATACATTTCATAATTAGACTTTTCGTCAGGCTTTGAAGCCTTTGTTACGATTGTTCCTTCACGGTAACAGATTTTTTTGATATATTTTCTATATTTAGCATTATCAGAAATATTTTCTGCAATTATATCTAAAGCACCTTGAATTGCATCTTCTGTAGATGCTACAACTTTATCTTTGTTTTTCTTATCTTCTTCAGATAGACTATCTATGTTAATATATTGTTTTGCAATTTCATTAATATCTTCTTTTTCTTCTTGTGCAATTATTATATCTGCCAAAGGCTCTAATCCTTTTGCTTTTGCAACAGTTGCTCTTGTTTTTTTCTTTTGCTTAAATGGTCTGTATAAATCTTCAACTTCTGCAAGAGTTTCTGCAGATGCTATTGCTATAGTTAATTCATCTGTTAGTTTTCCTTGTTCATCTATTGATTTTATAATCTCTTCTTTACGTGTTTCTAAATTTCTTAAGTAAGTTAATCTTTCACCTAAGTCTCTTAAAATTTCATCACTTAGTCCACCAGTAGCTTCTTTTCTATAACGAGCGATAAATGGAATTGTATTTCCTTCATCAATTAATTTTACTGCGTTTTCTACTTGAGTGTTTTTTACATTTAATTCTTCTGCAATTTTATTAATAATTTTATCCAT
>ERZ827440.2705-NODE-2705-length-14895-cov-9.543329_pt1 | contig 14895 bp, 15 predicted proteins | sample MGYA00519774_ERZ827440 | MGnify/ENA primary metagenome ERZ827440 (study PRJEB31778, sample SAMEA3449302) | human gut metagenome | biome: human gut; feature: human-associated habitat; material: faeces | place: United Kingdom | collected 2010/2012 ... | reverse complement strand
GCGAGGCGGAGCACCCGCAGCGGTCGAAAAAATCGAGCAAGCGAGCAGCGCGAAGTTCTTTTCGGGTACCGCAAGGCGGAGGGGGCAAATACGCCGTGGCTACCTTTGGAGCGCATCTGTGCGCAGTACGGATTTGTTTTTCCCGATTATTGAGGGAAAAACAATATTCGTATCCAGCACAGCTAAGCATCAAAGGGGTTTGTCAAGGGGGAATTCGTCCTCCTTGACCCGCTTTTGCCTCTTTTTGGCGGTGCAAAAGGAGGCCCCCGCCGGGTAGGCGTGCTAACTAAGCCTTGCAAAAGGCTCCGCGACGCCGACAGGCGAGATGAAATGATTGCCTTGATATTTGCCGTCAACCCCTCAGTCAGCCTTGCGGCTGACAGCCTCTCGCTGCGGCTCGGTCACGGCGCGGCTCTGATATGCCACCGGCATATCATTCACTACCGCGCCGCCACTTCGTTACCCCTTACACAGGGGAGCCTGCGGGGCGGTGAGAATAGGGAACGGAAAGGAGTGTGCGGTGATGGCTCGTTTTGCCCCGAAGAATACCCTGCCGGCGCTTGGCGGGCTGTTGGGCGCTGCTTTGCTGATCGGCTATGCCCCCGCTGCCGCGGAGGGAGCGATGCGGGGACTTTCCGCCTGCGGGCGGGTCATTCTGCCGGCGGTGTTCCCGTTTTTGGCGGTTTCGGTATTCCTGGCGGGGGCGCCCGGGGGCGCGGGACTGGCGGCCCTCCTTTCCGGGGTGATGCGATACTGCTTCCGGCTGCCTGCGGCTGCGGCGCCGGCCCTGCTGATGAGTTGGATCGGGGGGTATCCCGCCGGGGCCAAAACGCTGGCAGAGCTGCGGCGGCAGGGGGCCCTTACCGCGCGGGAAACGGAGGAAGCGGCCCCGGTGCTGATTTACAGCGGGCCGGCCTATATGGCCGGGGTGGTGGGCGGCCGCATTTTCGGCTCCACGGTGGTGGGGATTTTTTTGTTCCTGTGCCAGCTGGCGGCGGGTCTGCTGCTGGGGCGGCTGTTTGCCTGGGGCCGGCCGCTGCCGCCCAAAGGGAGCCGCTTGCGGTCTTCTCCCAAAACGGAGCCGGCCGCGGTGCTGCTGGTACGGTCGGTGGGTTCGGCGGCTTCCTCGGCGGTGAATATCTGCGCCTTTGTGGTGCTGCTTTCGGCCTTTGCGGAAGTATTCTCCGCCTGCGGGCTGTTCCCTTTGCTGGAGAGGGGGGTGGCTTTTCTCACGCGCGGGGGAATAGCCGGAGAGGTGGCCCACTGCTTTTTTACCGGCCTTTTGGAGATCTGTGCGGGTTCGGCGCTGGCGGCGGAGCTGCCCCCTACCGAGGCCGGCAAGATCCTGCCGTTTCTGCTTTCCTTTGGGGGACTTTCGGTTTGCTGTCAGGTTTCGGCCTGCTTTGGGGAGGAGCCGCTGTCCTGGGGCAAGCTGCTGTGGGGGCGGCTGCTGCATGGGCTTTTCACGGCGCTTTTGGCGGTACCGTGGCTGAAAAGGGCGGTGCTCCCGGCCATGACCGGGGCAGCTGTGCCGGCTTTTTCCGTGGGGCGGATGCTGTGGGGCAGCGGGGCGATGGTGCTGCTGTGCCTGCTGCTGACCGTCCGTTGGGAGCGGGGGATGGCGGCAGAGGGATGAGGCTGCGGGGGCGGCCGCAGGCCGCCGCAGGGCCGCAGGGTCGGGCGGGGAGAGAGAACTTTGGACCTGATGGGAATGGTGGGGGTGGGGCCCGCAGGGCCGAGGGGCGGAGCCCCTCGCAGGCGGCCGGAGGCCGCCGCAGCCGCCCGGAGGGCGGCTCCCTGCGGGCCGGGGCTTATGGCTTGCAGGGGGTGGCCGAGGAAGCGAGGGGGGGCCGCAGGCAGGGCCGTCCGGCCGGACGGCCCCGGCGGGCGAAGCCCGTCGGCCCCGGCGAAGCCGGGGTGCCTGCGGCCCGTGGCCCGGTTGATGCTGAAATGTGCCGAGGGGCAGGGAATTGTTACCGGAAAGTAAATTCGGTGCCGGGGCGGTTCCCAGGCGGGGAAAGGTGTGGTATAATGGGGTCGAAAAATGCGGGGGAGCCGATGCTGCCGCTCGTTTTGGAGCCAAAGCGGAAAGCCTTTTATGGAGACTTGGATTTTTTGCCTAGGCCCGATGCGGGCAGGAGAAAAATGGAATATAAAAAGGGAGGAAACAGCCTATGAGGAGCAAATTATTTGACCGGGAGATAGACCAGGCCTGCCGGTACTGTGCCATTGGGACGCCCAATGTGGACCAGGACTTTGTGCTGTGCCCCAAGCGGGGGGTCATGGCGGCGGAGGATCACTGCTCCGCTTTCCGGTACGATCCGCTGCGGCGGGAGATCCGCCGGGCCCCGAAAATTGCCGCCGGAGATTACCGGCCGGAGGACTTTGAGCTGTAAGTGACGCCCAAGGGAGGAAACTAAAATGAAACAGAAAACCGGAAAACTGACGGTAATCACCGTGCTGCTGCTCACCGTGTGCATCGTGGCCGGAGCCATGGGTCTGCCCCGGCTGCTGGGGGAGAGCTTTTCCATCCCGGAGGCGGCGGAGCCGGCGCTTTCCGGCACCGCGCTGTGGGTCGGCATGGACGAGCTGCCATTGGTAATTTCCAAAGAGAAAGCCAGTACAGATGCAGTAAATCCCCCACAGCTTTCGGAGCGGGAACGGGAGAAAGCCGAAAAAGAGGCGCTGCGGCAGCTGCTAATCTTCGCGCGGGAGAACCGCATAGAGACGCTGTACTGGCAGGTGGCGGACGAGGAGGATTACTCCCGGCTGGAGCTGTTGTGCAAGGCCGCCGATGGCAGCCCGGCTATCTGGGCGGCGGTAAAGGGGGACTATGCCCCCGCCAAAAAGCTGAAATATGAACCGGCGGGTCTGGCCCTGTGGGGGGACGGTCTGACGGCGGAGGAGCTGCGGAATAAGCTTTCCGGGCTGGGAGAGAGCGGCCTGCCGCTGGCCCTGCGCTGGGATGCCGAGCTGGCCGGGGAAGAGCTGACTGAGCTGGTACAGAAAAATAACCTGACCCGCCTGCTGCCGGTGCTGCCGGAGGTGGCCGGCCGGGAGTACATTGCTCGGAGTGAGAGCTGGCAGAACACCGGCGCCGAGGTGACCCCGGTGGTAACGGCGCTGCAGGGCGGTGTGACCGGCAGCCAGCTGTTCTACAATGCAAGGAACGGCAAGGCCGCTGGCTTTGTGCTGGCAAACTACGGCGAAATAAGCGATAATACCGCGGCCCGGGGCCTGCTGCTGAGCTACGCCGATGCGGCCCAGACCCGGCCGCTGACCGCTGTTTCTCTGGAATACGCGAAAGAACTGCACATAGGCTACCCGGCCAATAACGCGCTGGTTTATACGGCGCAGGTCTTTATTATGGGGACCAGCGACCCCACAAAGCCGCTGACAATGGACGGCAAAGAGGTGGAGCGCACCGGGGAGGGCGGCTGCTTTGGTGTTTCGGTGAGCCTGGCCTATGGGAAGAACTACTTCACCTTCCGCAATGGGGAGGACAGCCTGACCCTGACCATCCGCCGCGGCAGCGGCACCGGGGACGGCACCACCTCCACCCTGACCTCCCGGTTCCCGACCAGCGACGCCGCCGTCTGGGCCGGTCAGGAGCTGACCTTCCGGTGCGTGGCCCCCAGCGGCAGCAAGGTGACCGCGGTCATTCACGGACAGACGGTGACGATGCAGCAGACGGCGGCGACCGCCAAAAACGGCATTGCCGCTACCTACAAGGGGACCTACCAGGTGCCGGCCGATCTGCCTGAAGGGGAGCTGCAGGACTGGGGCCCCGTAAAATACACCATGGTGTGGGGCGGCAAGACCACGAGCTATGAATCGGCCGGGCGGCTGTACGCCGCAGGGAAGAACACCACCCCGGCGGTGCTGGCCAATACCGAGAATGTGAGCCTTTTGACCGACTATACCGATGACAGCACCTTTATTGCGACCTACCACCGCGGGGCGAAGATCCCGATGGTGGGCTGCTTCCAGTATAACGGTACCATCTTCTACGAGGTGGCGGGGGGCTACATCAGCAGCGACCGGGCCACGGTGGCCCCGACCCCGGCGGAGGAGACGACGATCGGTGCGGTTTCATCGGTGACGGAGGGGCGGCTGACGACCATTACGCTGCCCTGCGGCAGTTACCCGGCGGTCTCCGCGAAGCGGGAGGGAGCGCTGCTGACCATTTACCTGGAGAACACCGCCCTGCCGGAAAGCACCGAAGGCATAGCGGCACCGATGATAAAGGAGGCCCGCTGGGAGGAAACCGAAGGCGGGGTGAACCTGCTGCTGACGCTGAACGAGGAAAGCTACTGGGGGTATGACCTCCAGTACACCGAGGAGGGCGACCTGCTGCTGAGCCTAAAAGAGCCGCCGAAGCTGAGTGCCACTCCCGGCAAGCCGCTGGAGGGCATCACCGTGATGGTGGACCCCGGCCACGGCAACTACGACTGCGGCGCCTACGGCGCTGCCGGGGAATACGGCCCGACCGAGTCGGAGCTGAACCTGGCGGTGAGCCTGGCGGTGCGCGACCGGCTGGAGCAGATGGGCGCGACGGTCATCATGACGAGAGAGACCGATGACCGGGAGACCCCGAAGATCGTGCTGGACGAGCGGGTGCGCATGGCGGTGGACGCGAAGCCGGATTTCTTCCTTTCCATCCACCACAACAGCACCGGGCTGACCAGGTATGTTTCCGCCGACTGGACGGTGAGCTATTACTGCGAGGACGACAGCGAGACCTACGCGGCCAACCTGGCGGCGGCGGTGACCGGCGCGACCGACCGTGACACCAAAGGGGAGGAATGGGGCTACTATTATGTGACCCGGCTGGGCTTCTGCCCGGCGGTGCTGTTCGAGGTGGGGTTCATCCCCAACCCGGAGCAGTATGAGGCCTGCGCCGACTGGGAGACCATCTGCGAGACGGCCAGTGGTCTGGCGGAGGGGCTGCTGCGAAGCGTGCCGCGGTAAGCCAAAGGAAAAATGGGCGGCGCACCCTTGCCGGGTGCGCCGCTTTGGGATAAGGAAAGAGCTGGCGGGAGGGGCGGGCCGCAGGCCCGGCGGCGGAGCCGCCGAAACGGGCGGATGCCCGTTTGCCCGCCCGGAGGGCGGGCGGCCTGCGGCCCGATGCCCGGATTCTGCAGGGAGTGGACGAGGACGGAAAGGGGGATGTGCCGTGCGCAGAGAACTGTGGGTGGATGGTACCGACCTGAGCTATGAGTGGCAGAAAAAGCGGGTGAAGAACCTGAACCTGCGGGTGCGGCCGGATGGGAGCATCCATGTTTCGACGGCGGGGTGGGTGTCCGCGGCAGCGGTGGATGAATTTGTGAGGAGCCATGCCGGGATGATAGAAAAGGCCCGGCAACGCTGGCAAAACGAGCATCTGCAGGAGGCCCTGACGGTAGAGAATGGAGCGAAGCTGCCCTGCCTGGGCAGGGAGATGGAGCTGGTGCTGCGGAAGGGAAGCCCCAAAGGCGCTGAGCTGCGGGGAAACCAATTGGTGCTGACGCTGCCCGACCTGGCCGACCGAAAGGCGGCGGAACGGCTCCTGACGGGGTGGTGGAAGAAAATCTGCGGGGAGATTTTTGCGGCGGTGCTGGAGCAGTGGTACCCCCGGTTTGCCCGGTGGAACATCCCCAGGCCGATGCTGCGCACCCGGCGGATGACCAGCCGGTGGGGGAGCTGTCAGCCGGCCACGGCGGTCATCACGATGAATGAGCGGCTGTTGCACGCCCCCATGGAATGCACCGAGTACATCATGGTGCATGAGCTGGCGCACTTGGTGCGGGCGGATCATTCCCCGGCGTTCCACGCGGTGGTGACCGAGGTGATGCCGGACTGGAAGGAACGCAAAAAGCGGCTGCGGGAGGCGAAGATCCCGCTATAAGCCGGATAAAACAATGAAATTATACAGTATGTATTACAGGAGGGGAAATGGCGAGGCATGAATTTGGCATGATGCCGCAGGCGCCGGCGGCGGGGCAGCGGTTTGAGAAATATGAGCCGGGGAAATACCGTTGCATCCCGGTGGAGGATGACGAGATAGAGCGGCTGCTGCCCGAAACGCTGGGGCTGCCGATGTACTGGCACACGGTGGACCGCCCGGGCAGGGGACTATGCTATACCGGCATCACACTGATACCGCCGGAGACGCTGCCGGGACTGCGGGAAGCGGTGACCCGGCAGGGCGGCATGGCGGAGCTGGCGGCGCTGCTGCGGCGGGCGGAACGGGAAAGCAGGTGGGTCATCCACTATGGGATATAGGCAGATAGGCGGCACGAAAGAAGCACCCGGAGGGGTGCTTTTTTGGTGGGGGGAGCAGGGCGAAGTAAAGTGGGCTTTTGACCACAAGTGAAAATTTGCACAAAATTAGCTTTCTTTTGGGTTTAGGATATGATATAAGAAGAAGTATAAAGCATCTACTGATCAAGTTTCCATGATGGGCGATCTTGCTGACTATATGGGCAAATACTCTGATATGATGGCAAAGCTCGATGCCATCGATAGTAAGAGTTTGTCTGATGCGGATGCCGCCTACTATGCTGAAGTTTCCGCAAGAGTGATGAAGAAGCTTGCTGAAGTTGCCTGATCTTAAATTACATTTTCATAAAAAGCTGAGGACGAAATGAGCCGCCCCTGTATGCCGCCGGGCAGATGGGGTGCGGCTTTATCATTGACACCGGTGGGGAAAGGTGCTATAAATAAGGGGATTTTGTGGAAAGTGAGCAGGGAGAGAAGGGCGGAATACCATGGAAAAATGGAAAAAGATCGCGGCGCACATAGGGGCGTACCCGGCTGCGCTGGCCAAGTGGCTGGCGGTGGGGGCGCTGATCGGAGGGATCGGCGGGGTGATCGGATCGCTGTTCCACATTGGTGTCAACTATGCCACCCAAATGAGGGCAGCGCATCCATGGATCCTGTACCTGCTGCCGGTGCTGGGGCTTATTATTGTGGGGCTGTACCGTGTGACCAAGGTGGAGGGCAAGGATACCAACGCTGTCATAGAATCGGTGCACTTTGGCAAGAATGTGCCGGTGCTGCTGGTGCCGGTCATCTTTATTTCCACGGTGCTGACCCACCTGGGCGGCGGCAGCGCCGGACGCGAGGGCGCGGCACTGCAGATCGGCGGGGGGATCGGCTTTGAGGCCGGGCGGCTGCTGCGGCTGGGGGAAAAGGACCTGCCGCTGGCCACCCTGTGCGGGATGAGCGCGGTATTCTCGGCGTTATTCGGGACGCCGCTGACGGCGGCTATCTTTGCGATGGAGGTCATCAGCGTGGGGGTGTTCTATTATGCGGGGTTGATCCCATGCCTGACGGCCGCACTGGTGGGCTATCTGGTAAGCCTGCTGATGGGGGTGCCGCCGACCCGCTTTGCGGTGGCGGATCCGGGGCTGGACCCCTGGACCATGCTGCTGGTGATCCTGCTGGCCATAGGCTGCGCGGTGGTGAGTATTCTGTTCTGCCGCGGGCTGCAAAAGACCGGGAAACTGGCAGCGCGGCTGCTGCCAAACCCATACGGACGGGTACTGGTGGGCGGCGTGCTGGTGGTCGCTCTGACGCTGCTGGTGGGCAACACCAATTACAATGGCGCCGGGATGGAGATGGTGGAGCAGGCTGTGAGCGGCGATGTGGAGCCGTGGGCGTGGCTTTGGAAGCTGCTGTTTACCGCGGTGACCATCGGGTTTGGCTATAAGGGCGGCGAGGTGGTGCCTTCCTTCTTCGTGGGAGCGTGCTTTGGCTGCGTGCTGGGCGGTGCCATGGGGCTGCCGGCGGGCTTTGGCGCGGCCATTGGCCTGGTGGCGGTATTCTGCGGGGCGGTGAACTGTCCCATTGCCTCAGTATTTTTGAGCATTGAGCTATTTAGCACCGGTGATGTGCTGTACTTTGCGATGGCGTGCGCCATCAGCTATCTGCTTTCCGGCTACTGCGGACTTTACAGCAGTCAGACCATCCTCTATTCCAAGATGCGGGCAGAGTTTATCAACATCCACACCAACGAAAACGAGGAACATCACGGGTAAAAAGATAATCTCCTCTGCCATGCGGGGCGCGCGGCGGAGGAGATTTTTTATGGGGGAGGGGGTGGCCCGCAGGGCCGCCCGGCGAAGCCGGGCGCAGGCGGCCTTCGGCCGCCGGCCCCATCCGGAGGATGGGGTGCCCTGCGGGCCGTATTTTGCGGTGGGCAGGGGCTGGAAAAGGAGCGGGATGCGGGCTGGGGAAACATCATTGCTTGCGGTGGGGCAGGGGGTATGGTATCATTAGGCGGTAGAAACAAAAACCATCGGGAGGGCAGAAAAATGCCGAAAGAGATGACTGCAGGAGAGCTGGCGGAGCGCAGCCTCATCACCAAATACCGCAAGACGATATGGAACCGGTTTATCGGGGGATGCAAGGACTATGAGCTGATCAAACCGGGGGATCGTATTGCCGTGTGCATCAGCGGGGGCAAGGACAGTATGATGCTGGCCAAGTGTATGCAGCATCTGCAGAAGTACAGCGATTTTCCCTTTGAGGCGGAGTACCTGGTGATGGACCCCGGGTACAGCCCGCCCAACCGGGCGCTCATTGAGCGGAATGCCCGCACGCTGGAGCTGCCGATCCGCATTTTCGAAAGCCCGATCTTCGGGGTGGTGGATGAGTCGGAGGGGGGCTCCCCCTGCTACCTGTGCGCGCGGATGCGCCGGGGCTACCTGTATAAGGAGGCGCAGGCGCTGGGCTGCAATAAAATAGCGCTGGGGCACCACTTTAACGATGTGATAGAAACGACGCTGATGAGTATGCTGTACGGGGCGGAGATCAAAACGATGCTGCCGAAGCTGCACAGCACCAACTTTGCGGGGATGGAGCTCATCCGGCCGTTGTACCTGGTGCGGGAGGAGGATATTATCAGCTGGGGAAAATATAATAACCTGCACTTTTTGCAGTGCGCCTGCCGCTTTACCGAGCGGACCGAACACCACGAGGAGGACAGCGCCCGCCGGGAGATGAAGCGGCTGATCGCCGAGATGAAGCAGCACAATAAAAATGTGGATATCAATATCTTCCGCAGTATGCACAATGTGAACCTGGCCACAGCGGTGGGCTACCGGATGGGCGATGACGATGAGCTGCACAGCTTCCTGGAGAAATACGACGAAAAAGAGGAAATGTAAACTCTTGTTGCGCGAATGGGAAGCGGACGCGGTGGATTTGCCGGGTGAGCTTTGGTAGGATGGAGGCACCAATCAAACGGAGGTACCTTGCAATGAAATTATCGGAGAAGATCATCAGGCTGCGGAAAGGGCGGGGGCTATCGCAGGAGGAGCTGGCGGAGCGGCTGGGGGTATCCCGGCAGGCGGTTTCCCGCTGGGAAAGCGGAACGGCACTGCCCGATGCCGGAAATCTGCGGCAAATCAGCCGGCTATTTGAGGTATCGGCGGACTACCTGCTGGATGAGGAACGGGAAAGCCCGGAGGGGCCGGCCGCTGCCGTAGCGCAGAAGCCGCACCGGACGAACGGAAAGGTGATCGCCGGGGGCTGCATGGCGATGCTGGGCTTTTGGGGGAATGTGATCATTTATATCGCTTCCCGGTTTGTGGAGGTGATGATCCCCCGCAAGGTGTGGAGCACCGACCGCAGCACTTGGCAATACTGGTGGAACAGCAATGTGACCGGCCACAGCTGGAAGTACTTTGTGCAGAAGTATGACCTGGAATGGTTGGTAGCGGCGCTGACCGTGCTGCTGATCGTAGGAGTGGTGCTGCTGGTACGGGAGAGAAGGAGAACACTGTAAAAGCAGAAAGTCTGCGGGCGATCTAGGCTTTTGCGGGGGCTGCCCAGGCCGGGAACTGGATTTTTAGCGGATGAAAAAGCAGGGGCAAAACCATGGGATAGTACAAAGCATGAGTGGGACGCAAAAAGGAGGAGAACCATGACTTATACGGAATTTAAGAGAATGCATATTGACCTGGGGGCGCTGGGCGCCGAGGGCGGCCGCAATGCGGTGCGCTATACCTGCACGCCGAAGGGGGCTAAGATCTTCGGCTGGGCCGGGGTGGATGGCATCCATTTCTGCACCATAAAGGGCTTTGGGGAGACCATCTTTTCGGTAAGCCCCATGAACCCGGGTCAGGACTGCGTGCAGCCGTTGGCGCGGGATATGGGGGACTTCCTGCGGCTGCTGCTGGCCTGCGGAGATACCGCCGCGCTGGAGCAGGCGTGGATGTGGACTGAAGCGCAGTTTGAGGAGTACCTGCGGGAATATCCGCCGACCGAGGATCAGCGGGCGGTGATGCGGGAGATTGAAGAGAAGTGCGGCCTGACCCCAATGGAGGAACCGTGGCGATATCTCAAGAAAGTGCGGGCGGAAACAGACTGCTCCGAATTGCGGTTTGAGAAGGAATATGAAGAACTGCTGCATCCGGTGAAATGCGAACCGCAGGAATGGGCGGTTTATTTTGAGTATGGGTTTGGCGGAAAGAAGCCACGGCACCGCCCCGGCAGAGAAATCACGCTGGGGAAGACATTTACCTGGGGCAAAGAGGAATGGCTGGCCCCGGCCATGTACTGCTGCAGCGAGGGGGTGGTGTTGGATCTGCTGAAAAAGGTACCACTGGAGGCGCTGGAACGCTTTGCGGAAAAGTGGGGGCTGGAGGAAAACGGCGAGCCCCGGCGGGAGCTGACCCCGGCGGAGCAGGACGCGATGGAGGCGGAAAACCCGATGGAGGAGCGTTTCCGGGCAGAGGTGACGGTAAACGGCCAGCCGCTGCGGGAAAGCACTGGCTATGGGGTATGTTGGAAACCGGAGGATGGCTGCTGCGATGAGGATGCTGACCGGGTGCTGGAACATTATGAACTGGAACGGGACTGCGGCTGGGCCATCTGGCGGGTGTGCTGCCCGTGGAATGGCGGAAAATTGAAACCGGAAACGGTGGAATTAACCATGACGGCCGAGAAAGAGGCAGTGGACGGGGGTACATTTACGGCGGAGCCGGGCAAAACAGTGCCGCTGACCGACCCCCGCACTGGGCTGACCCATACGCTGCGGGTGCTCTCTTTGACGCCGGAAACGATGGACCGCAGCTTGCTGCCCCCGGTGGGGATGGAATTCCCGACGGAATATGTAGAGATGCAGTACACGCTGGAGCCGCCGCTGCCGGTGGGGGACTTTGTGCTGGTAGATGCGGCGCCCGGCGATGAGGCCCGAGCCTGCAAAGTGGAAAGCGGCTTTACGGCGCAGGAGAGCGCCTGCATCGGGATCATCGGTGGAGCGGATGGCCCGACGGCGGTTTTTGTTTCGGGCAAAGGCGATGAAGCCGGGGAGGATGTGCGCGCGGCGTACTCCTCGCTGCACTATGAGCCGGTAGAGACTGTGACCTGGCGGGCGCGTTTTATGGCGCGGCCCAAGGAAGCGGTGACGGTGACGCTGATGTAAACGGAAGGCCCGGTGGGAATCAGGGGGATTCCTGCCGGGCTTTTGTTGCTTGCGCCGCTGTGGGGGAAAAGAGCGGCGGAGGGGGACGGCCCGCAGGGCCGCCCGCCGCAGGCGGGCGTAGGCGGCCTTTGGCCGCCCAGTTCCGGCAAAGCCGGAACGCCCTGCGGGCCGAACGCCGGATCTTGCAGGAAATAGAGAGGGGATATTGCGCGAAATGAAGTGACGGAAGACCGCAACATGCAAAAATGTTCGTCATATTAGCTAAAAAAGCGTAAAATAGGGAGCATCTCGCCTGTACGGAGCATAAAAATGAATTTAAGAGAAATAAAAACTTGCAAAAAGTATTTACAAATGAAAAATAAGTGCTATACTGTGAACCATATTAATTCTTTGTGATACGAGGTGTAAACATCATGTCAACCGGTAAAAAGAAGCTGTCGCTGGCATTCTGGATCTTTTTAGCACTCATCATCGGTGCGGGCATCGGCTGGGCGCTGGTATATGTACCCGGCGGCGCAGCCTTTGCCACCAAGTTTATTAAGCCCATTGGTACCATCTTTGTCAATCTGCTCAAGTTCATTGTAGTGCCCATTGTGCTGTTCTCGATGGTGTGCGGCATGATCAGCATGAAGGACATCAAGAAGGTAGGCTCCATCGGCTGGAAAACGCTGGTCTATTATATCGGCACCACCATTGTGGCGCTTATCATCGGCCTGGTGCTTGCCAACATCTTTAAGGGCGGGTTCCCGCAGCTTTCCACCGAGGGGCTGGGCACATGGGATAAGGCGACCAGCGCCGACTTTATGACCACCCTCGTCGATATCTTCCCCAGTAATATCGTGGCACCCTTCGCCAACGCCTCGATGCTGCAGATCATTGTCATTGCGCTGCTCATCGGTGCCGGGATCATCCTTACCGGAGAAAAGGGCCGGGCAACGGCCGAGCTGTTCGAGAGCCTGAACGAAGTGTTCATGAAGGTGATGATGTTCATCATCAAGATCTCTCCCATCGGCGTATTCTGCATGATGACCTGGGTCGTTTCCAACCAGGGCCCGGAAATTCTGGGCGATCTGGCAAAGGTACTGGGTGTTGCGTATCTGGGATACATCCTGCACGCCGTTATCACCTATTCCATCACCGTTAAGACGATGGGCGGCATGAGCCCCTTCAAGTTCTTCAAGGGCATGATCCCTGCAATGGTCTTTGCGTTCTCCTCCACCTCCAGTGTGGCTACCCTGCCCATCAATAAGGAATGTGCCGTGAACCTGGGCGCCAGTGAGGAGGTCTCCTCCTTCGTGCTGCCGCTGGGTGCGACCATCAACATGGACGGCACCGCCGTTTACATGGCTGTTAATACCATCTTCCTGTCCTGCTGCTACGGTATGAATCTGACTGTTGGCCAATTGGTCATGGTAGTAGTGACCGCGACCCTGGCTTCCATTGGTACGGCGGGCGTCAGCGGTGCCGGTGTGGTTATGTTGGCGATGGTGCTCACCAGCGTAGGAATCCCCGTGGAGGGCATCCTGCTCATCTATGGTATCGACCGTCTGTTTGATATGGGTCGTACCACCATCAATATCGTGGGCGATGCGGCCTGTGCCGTCATTGTAAGCCGGCTGGAGGCCAAGAAAGAGGCAAAGAAGGCCGCGATGGTCAAGTAATTAAGACATCTTCCTACATCTTTTTCATAATCTCTTCCTGAACAAAGCCGCGCGGGTCGCAATGATCCGCGCGGCTTGCTGTTTGGAAAGTATAATTGATATGTATAAGTACTCCATATACAAAGCGCAGAAGAACCTCCTTGGAGATAAGTATGCTGCATCCAGCATATATAGCCGCTGTGTGGAAGCAGAGGCATATGCCAAGGGTGGAAATCCAGTGTATAAATACTTCATCAAGGCCTAAACGCAGCAATCCCCCCCTCCATCACCGGAGGGGGCATTTTTCAATATTTTCCTGTGCTTTTTCTGTGCCATTGAGACGCAAATCGGCTAACGATCCAATATTGCAGGTTTGTACCCCCGCAAGGAAGGGGTTGTGCGAAGGGGGAACCATTGCGGAGGCCCCCTTCGCATTTTATCAGGGCTTTGACTATTCCTCATTGCGAGATTTTTTTGTTCCCCGATCTCTCCATCTCCGCCAAATAAAAAAGACGCCTAAGGGCGTCTTTTTTATTTGGCAAATGACTCTAATTTTGATAGAAACCCGTTAAGGGGGTGCAATTACGGTTTGGAGGGGGGTGCAGTACTTTGCCAAAGGAAGAGGAGCGCCTTCATGAAATAATGTGTTAAGGGAAAATAATTTTTTGTTAAAATGCGTATGTTTTTCCCTGCACCTCTTGCAAACCAGAAAGAAGCGCGGTATAATATGACTAAAAGAACCAAAACGGTCATATTTGAGGAGGCGCGGGCTTGGCTTTTACCGCTTACGAGACCGAGCAGCTCCGCAAGGCGTTGCTGAAGGCAACGAGACGCTGCGCCGTCACGCTGGGGATGAAGAAAACCTCCGTGGATCAGCTGACGAAGGCGGTCGGTATTGCGAAGGGCTCGTTCTATAAATTCTACGAATCCAAGGAAATGCTATTTTTCGCGGTTTTGGAGGGCATTCACGCAGAACTCTACGGGGTGGCGGATCAGGCGTTGCGCGAAGCTGACGGCTTGCCGCCGTCGGAGCGTGCGGCAAAGGCGGTTCTTGCTGTCTGCCGACGGCTGTCTGATACCGGAGATATGGTTTTCATCGAAAACGATGCGAAGCTGCTTTTGCAAAGACTGCCGGAGGACATCAAAAATGTCCATTACCATGATGACGAGACGCACATTCGTCTGCTTTTGGAGAAATATGACCTTGTGCCAAGGTGCGGTACCTCTCTGGCTTCCGCCACGGTGCGGGGACTGATTTTGACCGTCTCTCACAAGGAGCAGATCGGGGAACTGTATCCGCAGGTGCTGGAAACGCTGGTGTGCGGTGCTTGCAGGGAGTTATTTGAATAAGTGGAAGGCCGCAGAGATGCGGCTTTTCTAAGGCGCAATGGTTAGCATGCACTAACCGTACAACTACGCGTATCAGTTAGATAAATCTAACATTAAAAGGAATGACAGAGATGCGAGAATACAAGAATTTTTGGGACAGAAATGCCGGCTGGTACGACCGCTTCATGCAGAAGGATTGTGCGGCATACGAAAAGATGTATGAGCTGATCCGGCCGGTCGTGAAAGCCAAAACGGTGCTGGAGCTTGCCACCGGCACGGGGTTGATTGCTAAAAACATCGTGAACGCGGCGGCACACATCGAGGCGACGGACGCCTCCCCGGAGATGATTGCCGAGGCAAAACGGAACAACCGATCGGCGAAGCTGCACTTTTCGGTGCAGGATATGTTCCGCCTGCCCTATGCCGACCAGTCCTTTGATGTAGTGATCGTGTCCAATGCGCTGCACATCGTGCCGCAGCCGGAGAAAGCCCTTGCCGAGATCCGCCGGGTGC
>ERZ827440.2692-NODE-2692-length-14917-cov-29.697820_pt1 | contig 14917 bp, 10 predicted proteins | sample MGYA00519774_ERZ827440 | MGnify/ENA primary metagenome ERZ827440 (study PRJEB31778, sample SAMEA3449302) | human gut metagenome | biome: human gut; feature: human-associated habitat; material: faeces | place: United Kingdom | collected 2010/2012 ... | reverse complement strand
AGCTAAGTAAACTTATCTTAATTAAATGTATCCAAGATACCTATTATATATAAGCCATAGGTAAATACTGAGAGCTTGATAAACATTATAATTTCATTAGATTTGTCAAATAGATATCTAAATAAGAGTAGAAAAATAATCGTATAGTCATATATAACAAAAAACTATGATATAATAATTTCAGGTGGTGAGATTATGTGCTTAATATGGAACTTAATAAAAGCATTTACTGATACTCAAGATGATAATAAAAAAGATAATAATGATTTAGAAGATTGGCAAAAAGAATTAGCAAAAGAAAAGAAGTATGATACATTTAACTTTGAAGAGGAAGAACTAGAAGATGATGACTATTATTCTGAGGATGATGATGAATAAGAAATTTGTCAAAATATATTGAATAAATATAAAAAGTTTGATACAATATAGGCAGTTAAAGGAAGAAAGACGCTTGTACAGGTCTATTTAATAGATTTTGTACTGCGTCTTTTTTACGATAGGATCATGTTTAATGAAGAAAAAACAAAATTAATTTTACTATGTTATCATAAGTTTTATTATGTAAGTTTTATTGCGCAAATAATATATAAGCCATGGTTATATATTAAGATGTTATTTAGTATAAAGAGATAATTGTCAAAACATTATTTGTAGTATAAAAATAATTAAAAAAGTTATTTTAGTAAAAATTATGTTATAATAAGCTTAGTTCCACTTTAGCACGAAAAAATGGACTTGGGACTAAGTTTATCGAAAAAAGTACTGAAAGTGAAAAAAACTAATGATGAGCTACGATGAATGAGATAAATATCATTCAATAGTAAGAGCAACGCTATTATGTGGAAAATTAGTTAAGATTCACTTGCTTGTTGATGAAAATGGTAGAAAATGTAGATTAATAATAAATATGGACTTAATGAGAAATGCATATGTATAAGTTGTTATAAAAAGGATAATAGATTAAAATATTATGAAACACTTGATAAGGCATATACAACAGAAAATTATACTGATTTCGTTAAATTAGTAACAGAAACAGTAAATAAGATGCTAGATAGATATTTATCTGTAGTATAAGTAGTATAATATATACAATTAATTAGGGAGGTTTATGTCATGGAAAAAATATTATTAGACACTAATATGTTCATATATTTGGAAGATTATGCAGTTACAGAGAAAAAAGTTGCCACTTTAACAAAAATGCTTTTTGATTCTGAACAGTATAAAATAGTAATACATCCGAAAACCAAAGAAGAAATATTAAAAATAGCAGATGACGAAAAAAGAGATATTTTTCTTTCAAAAATATCCGTATACAAAGAAATAAAATCAGCACCTAAAGTTACTAAAGAATTTAATGAACAAGTTGGTTGTAAAAATAATCACGATGCAATTGACAACGAGTTACTATTTTCAATATACAGGAATTGTGCACAATATTTAATTACCAATGATAAGGACTTGGTTAAAAAGTCTCAAAAAGTTGGCCTTGGTAATCGTGTCTTGTCTATTGATCAAGCACTTGAAAAATTTCAAGAAAAGGTACCAGAAGATATTAGAAAGCCAGTTTTTATAAACCACAAGTATTTACATGAATTGGATATAAATGATGCCTTCTTTGATTCATTAAAATTAGATTATGCAGGATTTGAAGAATGGTTTAAAAATAAACAATCAAAAGAAGCACGGGCATATGTAACTGAACTTGATGGAAAATTAACTTCATTTTTAATGTTGAAAGTTGAGAATGAAGATGAAAACTATAAAGATTTTTTAAACCCATTTAAACCGGCAAGAAGATTAAAAATATCAACTTTAAAAGTTGCTGATACAGGAAAGAGAATAGGAGAAACATTTATGAAAATTATTGTGGAAAAAGCAATAAAAGAAAATGTTGAAGAAATATATGTTACAGTATTTGATAGGCAAATTTTTTTAATCGATATGCTTGAAAGTTATGGATTTAAAAAATATACTAAGAAAAGAACTTTAAAATCAGATGGTAAAATTGAATTAGAAAACATTTTGGTAAAAAGCATGAAACATAAAGAAAACTACTATCCTTTTTTTGAGATTGATAATAATAGAATATTTCTTGTTCCTATTCGTGATAAATATCATCATTTGCTATTTCAAGAATCAGAAAAACAATTTCAATTAAGTCTTGAAGATTTCCAAGGAAAAAATGTTGCATCTAATTCATTAAAAAAAGCATATTTATGTAACTCAAAAATAAAGCAAATACAAAAAGGTTCTATACTATTGTTTTATTCATCTGGAACAAGAAAGGCAATTACATCATTAGGTATTGTTGATGCTGTATTTAAGAATTTTGATAATTTTGATGAAATGTTTAATTTGGTGAAAAAAAGAACAGCTTATGATGAAGGTGAACTTAGAGAAAACTTTAAAAGTGACAAGCTAGTAATATTATTCAAACTATATTATTCTTTTGATAATTATGTTGATTTTGAGTTTCTTAAAAGCAATGGAATAGTTAATGGAGCAATTCAAACTATACAACAAATCGATAAAGAACAATTATTAAAAATACTTAAAAAGTGTAAAATGAAGAAAGAAATTTATTTAATAGATAAAAACATATAAAAGTTATGATATAATAATACATATAATAGGAGGTAAATAAAATGTGTAAAATTTTAATGCCAATAAATCCTGAATATGTAGATGAGATTCTTATGGGAAACAAAAAATACGAATACAGGAAAATAAAAGCCAAAAGAAGAAATATAGATAAAATGGTTATCTATTCCACATCGCCAATTATGAGAGTTGTTGCTGAAGTAGATATAGAAGAAATAATTGAAGATTCTCCTGAAAAGTTATGGGAGCAAACGAAAGAACATTCTGGCGTTACAAAAGATTTTTATTCCAAATATTATAAGAATAAAGAAAGTGCAATAGCCTATAAATTAGGAAATATTAAAGTATATGATAAGCCGAAAAAACTCTGTGATATTGGAATAAATTATATTCCACAATCGTTCATTTATTTAGATAAAGTCGATGATTAATTTCATCGCCTTTTTCATCTTCTAAATTATCTATGATAGAAATTACGACGTCAAACATATGTAAATGTGTGTTTATTATTTTCTTAATTTTTGTATACAAAAATTCAAATTTAACATATTTTTTACTATTTGTTTATTAGTAAATAGTACTATTTAAAAAATTTCTAATTTAATATATTAATAATATTATAATATATTTAGTGTATTGTTGATAAAGAAGATAATAAACAAAAAGAAAGAGATATATTAAAAAATAATATTCTGTCTAAATATAATATACCATTAATAAGATTAACTACTAATGGTAGTAGAGAAGAAAGTATTATAAGAAGTAAATTAGATGAGATAGTTAGTAATAAATAATTATATATATATATTATTATGCTTATTGCATCTATTATATATAAGCCATAGATATATACTAATATTATTTTAGTATGGAGAAATTTGTTTAAATTTGTTGATTAAATAAAAATAATTTGATATACTTAAATTAGTTAAAGAAAGACGCTAGTACAGGTCTATTTAATAGATTTTTTGTGCTGGTGTTTTTTATGTTAACTAAGAGTAGGAGGAAATAAAAATGATAGAGAGTATTTATATAAAAAATTTTAAAAAGTTTGAACGCACAACGATTGTTATCAAAAAACATAATTTATTTATTGGAGAAAATGATTCTGGGAAATCTACAATATTGCAGGCCCTGGATATATTTTTTAATCAAGAAAAATTGACAAATCATTTGTAAGAGAGCAAGGAAAAACAGTTGAAATAGGAATTATGTATAATGGAAAATTTTATAAAAAAGAATACACTGGTGCATCTTATAAACTAAATGTAGTCTCTGAAAATATTGATGACCTAAGTGGAATAAAGTATATTTATATTCCTGTTGGTAATTATGATGTAAAACAAATGATACAACAATTGTCAATAGCAAAAACATTGGAAAATACAGATGAAGACTTATTACAGAAACTTAAAGACATATCTCAAAATTCTATAACTGAGGTAATAAAAGGCGTTGATAGAAATTTTATAATATTGGATGAGAGTTCTACGGAAATTGTCGGAGAACAAAAATTTAAATATGATGCAAGCTTGAAATTTGATATTACCGCAAATGGTATTCCAATAGAAGCGAGAGGTTCTGGTTTTCAAAAAAATTTATTATATGCATTGATTATAGGAAATAAATTTGATAATGTAATTTTAGGGATTGATGAAATAGAAAACTCTTTTTCTATTAACAATGCAAAAAGCATGATAAAAAAAATACACGATAAAATAGGGCAAACATTAATAACAACACATTCAGCACAAATTTTAAATGCAAGAAATGGAGCAAATATATATCCGTTATTTAATGACAAAAATAGTTCGTTGATAGAATTACTTGAGAGTCTAGATAACGTAAATTCTAAAAGTTATATATTAGTTGAAGGCGCATACGATTTGGAGTGGATTAAATCAGCACTTAAACTTCTAGGAAAAGTAGATGAGTATTTTGTACTACCGGGAGGTGGTTGTGACAACATTGAATATTTAAAGAAAGAACTTGAAACTTCTGGGAAAAAGTGCTTTGTAGTAAAAGATGGTGATACTAATGAAGAAAGAGCATTAAAAAGAGAATGTATTGAATTGTATGCACCGTTAGATGCAGTAAATAAAATATTAAATCTAAATATAAAAGAAGTTCCATCAACAAAAAAAGAATTTTTTAATATGACAGTTATTGAAGGTAAGCAAAATGAAGATACAGTGAAAGCAAAACTTTCTAAAAATATAGATAACTATTTGACTCTTAATAATCCTTTGATAGATGAAATAAAAAAAATATTAGATATGGAATAAAAACAACCCAGTTTCTTTAGAAATTGGGTTTTAAATTGACATAAAATATAAATTTATTCATTTAACGAAAGTTAAATATCTAAAAGCACTGTTTATATGTTATAATTAAATAAGAGATGAAGTATAGGTGGTTTAAATGATAATAAAAGACAATAAGGAATTAAAACAAAAAGATTTTAAAAATGAAAAAGAATTACAAAATTACTTTGAAGAAAATTTGCAAAAGATTCTTGGATATAAATTTGTAGAAACAGAATTTGTTGTGGGCAATTTTAGACTAGATACTTTAGCATATGATGAGGAGAGCAAATCATTTAGAATTATAGAATATAAGAATGTTAAAAATCATAGTTTGGTAGATCAAGGGTATACGTATTTAAAGTTGCTATTAGAGAGAAAAGCAGATTTTGTACTTAAATATAATGAAAAAAATAACTCTAATTTAAAATTGTTAGACGTAGATTGGAGTCAATCAAGAATCATATTTGTATCGCCAATTTATACAAGTTATCAACTTAATGCTACTGATTTTAAAAACATTCCTGTAGATTTAATTAAAGTTACAAGATATGAAGAAAATATAGTGGATATAGAATTTATAAAGAAGACAAGTAATGTAAAAGTAGAAGATGTACAGATAGAATCAGAGCAAAAAGAAATCAATAAAGAAATTAAAGTATATACAGAAGATGATCATTTGAACAGAGTATCTGAAAAAACTAGAAGGCTTTATAATATATTAAAAAATAAAATATTAGAGTTAGATGATATTGATATAGATGTAAAGAAAGTATATATTGCTTTTAAAGGAAGAAAGAACATAGTTGATGTAGAGTTTACTCAGAATAAAATGAGGATAGATATTAATATGAAAAAAGGAACATTAAATGATCCGCTAGGTATAACAAGAGATATAACAAATATTGGCCATTGGGGGAATGGCGATTATAGAGTAGAAATATCTGATGAAGATGATATAGATAATGTTATGCCGCTAATAAAGCAGTCCTTAAGAGTTAATAAAAAATAAAGTAATGTCCACGATAAGGAATTTATTAATTAATAAACATAAATATGAATGTTAAATATAATTTAATAACAAATAATAAAAAGAGAGGAAGTATTACATATGAATAAACAACAATTAGCTTCTAAAATATGGGAGTCAGCCAACAAAATGCGTTCTAAAATAGAAGCAAATGAATATAAGGACTATATTTTAGGATTTATATTTTATAAATTTCTTTCTAATAAAGAAATAAGAACTTTAGAAAGCATGCATTATCCAAAAGATAGATTAAAAGAAATAACGGAAGATAAAACAAGCATCGTCGAAACATTACAAAATGCAAATGGCTATTTTATTGAGTACAATAATTTGTTTTCAACTTGGATTGAAATGAGAAACGATTTTGACATTTCAAATGTTAGAGATGCACTTTCTGCATTTACTAGATTGATTAAGAGTACCCACAAAAAAGTATATGATGGCATCTTTAATACTCTTGAAACAGGACTAAGCAAACTTGGTGACACATCGCAAAGCCAAACAAAAGCTGTTAAAGATTTAATTTATTTAATAAATGATATCCCAATGGATAACAAGCAAGATTATGATGTGTTAGGATTTATTTATGAATATCTAATATCAAATTTTGCAGCCAACGCAGGAAAAAAAGCAGGAGAATTTTATACACCACACGAGGTTTCATTATTAATGTCAGAGATAATTGCAGAACATTTAAAAAACAGAGATAAAATAGAAATATACGATCCAACAAGTGGTTCAGGTTCATTATTAATAAACATTGGTAAAACAGCATCAAAATATATCAAAGAAGAAAATAAAATTAAATATTATGCACAGGAGTTAAAACAAAATACATATAATTTAACTCGTATGAATTTAATAATGAGAGGTATATTGCCTGATAATATAGTAACAAGAAATGGTGATACTTTAGAAGATGATTGGCCATATTTTGATGAAGATCAAGCATATAATCCTTTATTTGTAGATGCAGTTGTTTCTAATCCACCATATTCACTAAATTGGGATCCGAAAGATAGAGAAGTTGATGCAAGATATAAAGAATATGGCTTAGCTCCAAAATCAAAAGCAGATTATGCCTTTTTATTGCATGATTTATATCATTTAAAATCAGATGGAATAATGACAATAGTTCTTCCACATGGAGTACTATTTAGAGGCGGCGAAGAAGGTGAAATCAGAAAAAATTTAATTGAACATAATAATATTGATACAATTATAGGACTTCCGGCTAATATCTTTTTTGGAACTGGAATTCCAACAATTATTATGATTTTAAGAAAAGATAGAGATAATACTGATACATTAATAATTGATGCTTCTAAAGGCTTCATAAAAGAAGGTAAAAACAATAAACTGAGAGCATGTGATATTAAAAAAATAGTTGATACTGTTATTAAAAGAGAAAGCATCCCAAAATTTTCAAAGGTAATTGAAAGAGCAGAAATTAGAAAAAATGATTACAATTTAAATATACCTAGATATGTCGATTCATCTGAAGAATCAGAATCATATGATATCTATTCTCTAATGAATGGTGGAATACCAAAAGAAGAAATAAAAAAATATAATCATTATTTTGATGTGTTTCCTAATTTAAAAACTGATCTATTTGAAAATATTAACACCCTATACTGTAAACTAAAAATTGATGACTTACATAGCTATATAATGAATCATCAAGATATTATAAATTACAAAAACGACTATAAAGAGAAATTTAAAAATTTTGATGAATACTTAAAAGAAGAATTAATTAATAATATTGACAATGTTGATATAACAGAAGAGGAATCAAAATTAAGTAATTCACTATTTAATAGATTAGAGAATGTCTCACTGGTTGATAAGTATAGTGCTTATCAAATATTGGATGATATTTGGACCATCATTTCTGGAGATTTAGAACTTATAAAGTCAGAAGGTATTGAGGCTTGCAACAAGATAGATCCAATAATGGAAATAAAAAAGAAAAATGGCAAAGAAACAGAAGTTCAAACAGGAATTAAAGGACATATTATTCCATTAGATTTTGTTATTGATTACAAATTAAAAGATTTAAAAAATGACATTATATCAAAAGAAAATAGATTAAGGGAAATTGAATCAAGAGTTAATGAAATATCTGATTCACTTGATGAGGATGAAAAATTAGAAATAGAAAGTACATTAACAGAAGAAAATGACGCTTTCATTCCAAAAGAAATAGAAAAGAAAGCAAAAGAATATTTAAAATCATCTTTGAGTGAAGGAACAGTTGAGAAAAAGGTTATAGAAGTAAACAACTTATTTGAAGAACAAAAAAAATTAACAAAAGATATAAAGAATTTAAATAACAATATAGAAATAGAGGCTCAAAAAGAAATTGAAAATTTAAATTATGAGGATATATGTACATTGTTGAACAAAAAATGGATAGATCCAATAATTAATGGCCTTGATAAAATGATTAATAATATAGTTATTGAATTTGCAAAAAGCATTGAAAAACTATCAACTAAATATGAACAAACGTTAAAAGATATTGATAATGAAATATCTAAAACAGAAAAAGAATTAGCAGGTATGATAGATGAATTAATTGGTTCTGAATATGATATGAAAGGCTTAGAAGACTTTAAATCTTTAATTTGTGGTGATTGATATGAGTGAATATAAAAATGCACCTCAAATAAGATTTAAAGACTTTGATGACGCTTGGGAACAACGTAAGTTAGGAGAGATTTCCAATATTGTTGGTGGTGGAACTCCAAGTACAGAAGTTGAAAGTTATTGGAATGGTAATATAAATTGGTACTCCCCAGCAGAAATCGGAAGCCAGATATATGTAAGTAACAGTCAAAGAAAAATTACAGAATTAGGTTTAGAAAAAAGTTCTGCAAGACTTCTTCCTGTAGGCACTGTTTTATTTACTTCAAGAGCAGGTATTGGAAATATGGCTATTTTAAAGGAAAAAGCGTGTACTAATCAAGGATTTCAATCAATAATTCCAATTCAAAATAAGTTAAATTCATATTTTATATTTTCTAGATCAAATGAACTGAAAAAATATGCAGAGACTGTTGGATCTGGATCAACTTTTGTTGAAGTTTCTGGAAAACAAATGTCAGAAATGGAAATAAAAATACCCCAAATTAAAGAGCAAGTAAAAATATCGGACTTATTTACTAATCTAGATAACCTTATCACTCTTCATCAACGTAAGCAAGAAAAATTGAATGAACTGAAAAAATCAATGCTTGATAAAATGTTTATATAGGAAGGAGGAAAATTATGTATAATGATGAATTACAATTTGAAGCAGATTTTGTTAGATCTCTTCAAGAAAACGGTTGGACAGATGGGATTTTAAAAAATCCAACAGAAAAAGATTTGTTAGATAACTGGGCAAAAATATTATTTGAGAATAATAGACAACAAGATAGATTATCAGATTTTCCTTTAACAGACACAGAAATGCAACAAGTTATTGACAAAATAAATGAATTAAAATATCCTGTTAAATTAAATAGTTTTATTAATGGCAGAACAATTGGAATTATAAGAGATAATCCTAATGATATATTACATAAAGGAAAAGAAGTAAGTTTAAAAATATATGATAGACAAGAAATAGCAGCAGGTCAATCAAGGTATCAAATAGCGGAACAACCAATTTTTAATAAAAAATCGCCAATTTTAAATGATAGAAGAGGCGATGTAATGTTATTGATTAATGGTATGCCATTATTCCATATAGAATTAAAAAAGAGCAATGTTGATATTAGACAGGCAACCAGTCAAATAGAAAAGTATGCACATGAAGGAGTGTTTGGAAGTGGCATTTATCAGCTGATACAAATATTTGTTGCTATGACTCCAAATGAAACACTATACTTTTCTAATCCTGGCCCTGATGGAAAATTTAATCCTCTATTCTTTTTTCATTGGGAAGACTTTAATAATGAGATAATAAATAACTGGAAGGATATAACAAGAACTTTGCTATCTATACCAATGGCACATCAGTTAATAGGGTTCTATACGGTAGCAGATGATACGGACAATGTTTTAAAAGTTATGAGGAGTTATCAATATTATGCTGCAAATAAAATTAGTGACATCGTGTCGAAAACAGATTGGACAAATCCTAACACAAGAGGCGGATATATTTGGCACACTACTGGTTCTGGTAAAACTATGACTTCATTTAAGTCAGCACAATTAATTGCTAATTCAAAAGATGCTGATAAAGTTATATTCCTGATGGATAGAATAGAACTAGGTACTCAAAGCCTAGATGAATATCAAAATTTTGCTGACAGTAAAGAAGATGTATCTGGTACAGATAACACAAAGGACTTAATAACACAATTAAAAGATGATCATAACATTTTAATTGTTACATCAATACAAAAGATGAGCTTAATAAAGTCAGTTCTTGGTATGTATACGCATGATATTGAATTAATAAACAAAAAAAGACTAGTGTTTATAGTAGATGAGTGTCATAGAGATACATTTGGAACCATGATGTCAACTATAAAAGAAACGTTTCCAAAAGCTATATTTTTTGGTTTTACAGGGACACCTGTTTTTGATGAAAACAAAAAGAAAATGAGTGTTACATCCGATATATTTGGAAATGAATTACATAGATATGTTATAGCGGATGGAATAAGAGATGGAAATGTCTTAGCTTTTGATATTAAAAAAGTATTAACATTTCGTGATAAAGATATTAGAAAAGCTGTTGCTTTAGAAAAATGTAAAGCTGGTTCCGAAGAAGAAGCAATTTCAGATCCTAATAAGAGTGACTTGTTTTATAAATTTATGAATGAAATGCCAATGTGTGGCGATTACAACGAAAATGGAGAATATATTAAAGGAATAGAAGATTATATTCCAAAGACACAATATAATAATCCAGTTCATAGAGAAAAAGTTGTAGAAAGTATTTTAGAAAATTGGAAGATTATAAGTCATAATAATGAATTCAGTGGTATACTAGCAACAAGTAGTATTCCAGAAGCAATAGAATATTATAGGTTATTTAAAAAGAAGAATGCCAATGAACTGTTTAAGTTCACCATATTAGTTGATCCTAATATAGATAACAATGAAGGAAATATTTTTAAGGAAGATGGGCTAGTGGAGATTATTGAAGACTATAATAGTATGTATGATCAAACATTTTCTTTATCAACAAGTGGCTCTTTTAAAAAAGACATAAGTAATAGGCTTTCGCACAAAAGACCATATACAAATATTTTGGATAAAGATAAATTGGGTTTGTTAATTGTAGTTGATCAGATGCTTACTGGATTTGACTCTAAGTGGTTAAATGTTTTATATATGGATAAGGTAATAAAGTATGAAAACGTAATCCAAGCAATTTCTAGGACTAATAGAATATATAATAAAAATACTAAACCGTTTGGAATAATAAAATACTACAGAAAACCTTATACAATGGAAAAAAATATTGAAAAAGCAATTAAACTATATTCTGGTAATAAACCTTTTCAATTGTTTGTTCCAAAGTTAGATGAAAATATAAATAAAATGAATATTATATATTTACAAATTAAAGAGTTATTTGAATCAGAAGAAATTAACGATTTTGTCTCTTTACCGGAGTCTAACGAATCAAAAAGAAAATTTGTAAAATTGTATAATGAATTTAATAAATATTTATGTGCTGCTAGAATTCAAGGATACATGCCAAAAGATGAATTGAAAGATAATATTAATTCATATAGTGAAGTACTACTTGATAAAGATTTAAGCAATGAAGAATGCAATGATATGGGGCAAACAAATTATGAAAAGATTTTAGAATTATCAAGCCCAATTACCCAAGAAGTACTCGAAGCATTAAAACAAAGATATATAGATGTAAGTAAAAATGCTGAATATGAAAAAAATGATGAAATACCATATGATATTGATGGAAGTATAATTGAAATAGATGATGGAAAAATTGATTCTGACTACATTAATAGCAAATTCACAAAATTTCTTAAAACATTAAAATATAATGATTGTTCTGCTGAAGAATTAGAAAAAGCATTAAATAGCTTGCATAAATCTTTTGCAAGTTTATCACAGGAGCAGCAAAAATATGCTAATATGGTAATTCATGATATTGAAAGTGGAGATTTGATTATAGAAGATAATAAAACATTTATGGATTACATAACACAATATGCAACATCAGCTGAAAATGATCAAATAAAGAAATTAGCTAACTCTTTCGGCCTTGATGAAAATAAATTAAGAAATATGATGAAATTACCAATTAGTGCAAATAATATAAATGAGTATGGTAGATTTGATGATTTATTAAGAACTGTTGATGAGGTTAAAGCAAAAGAAACATTAGAAAAGCTATATAATAGGTCATTCGAAATATGGGAATCAAATATGGAAACACAGAAAATCCTAAGAGAGTTTATTCTAAAAGGCGGATTCGATTTAAATAAAATAATTGAAAAGTAGAATAATTTAATTAGTTTAAAGATAGAACAATTTAATTGATTCTATCTTTTTTTCTTGGGAACAACGTAAGTTAGGAGATATCGGTAATACTTTTACTGGATTATCTGGAAAAACAAAAGAAGATTTTGGACATGGAGATGCAAAATTTGTAACATATATGAATGTTTTCAGTAATCCAATATCTAATTTTAAACAAGTTGAATCCGTTGAAATAGATTCTAAACAAAATGAAATAAGATATGGAGATATATTTTTTACTACATCATCTGAAACTCCTGAAGAAGTAGGAATGTCCTCAATATGGCTTGAAAATAAAGGAAATTATTACCTAAATAGTTTTTGTTTTGGATTTAGGCCAAGCATGAAATTTGATCCATATTTTGCTGCATACATGTTAAGAACTAGTAATGTTAGAAACAAAATAACCTTATTAGCACAAGGAATATCTAGATATAATATTTCAAAAAATCAAATGATGAATATAGAAGTTCCATTTCCAAAAGATTCTGAACAAATTAAGCTTGGAAAATTATTTGTAAAAATAGATAACCTTATCACTCTTCATCAACGTAAGTGTAATTGCTTTTCTAATTCTTGGGAACAACGTAAGTTAGAAGATATAACACAAATAGTAATGGGGCAATCTCCTGATAGCATAAATTATACAGAAAATTCAGACGATACGGTTTTAATACAAGGGAACGCTGACTTAAATAATGGAATTGTTGTTCCTAGAATATGGAGTAGTCAAATAACTAAAAAATCATATCCAAATGATATTATATTTACGGTTAGGGCACCTGTTGGAGAAATTGCCAGAAATCATTATTTTGCAACGATTGGAAGAGGAGTTGCATCATTTAAAGGAAATGATTTTTTATACCAATCATTAATTCAAAAAAAGGAAAATAATTATTGGAATAATATTTCAGCGGGTTCAACTTTTGATTCAATTAATTCAGACCAACTAAAAAATGTGATAATAGATTTGCCAAAAAATAATTTGGAACAAGAAAAAATAGGTGAATTATTTACTAATCTAGATAACCTTATCACTCTTCATCAGCATAAAGAATTAAAAAGGAGAAAAGATAAAAATGGACACTTACGATGGTAATGAAAAATTTTATAAATATTACGAAAAATGGATAGAGGTATATAAAGAAGGTGCAATTAGAAATGCCACGATGCAAAAATATAAATTAACATTAAAATGGTTGAAGAAAATAGCTCCTAATTTAAAGATAAATGAAATAAATAGAATAAGTTATCAAGAAATATTAAATAAATATGCAGAAAGTCACGAAAGGCAAAGTACTATGGATTTCCATCATCAGCTTAAAGCGGCAATATTAGACGCAGTTGATGAAGGAATGATTTCAAGGGATCCAACTAGGAAAGCAATAATTAAAGGAAAAACACCACGAGAAAAGAAGGATAAATATTTAAATCAATTTGAACTTCAAAAGTTAATAGCGGATTTAGATTTAAAGGGAAAAATAAATACCGATTGGTTAATATATTTAATTGCTAAAACGGGAATAAGATTTTCAGAGGCTTTGGCAATAACCCCGAAAGACTTTGACTTTCCGCATCAAACTTTAAATATAGAAAAAACATGGAATTATAAAGAAAATGGTGGATTTGAGCCAACAAAAAATAAGTCATCTGAAAGAAAGGTACAATTAGATTGGCAAACAGTAATACAATTTTCAGAAATAATAAAAGGTCTAGAAGAAGAAAAGCCAATATTTATTAATAAAAAAATATACAATTCTACAATAAATGATACTTTAAAAAGACACTGTATAAATGCAGAAATTCCAGTAATTACAATACATGGCTTGAGACATACACATGCATCAATATTATTATATGCCGGTGTATCGATAGCAAGCGTAGCACATCGATTAGGACATGCAAGTATGTCTACAACACAAAAAACGTATTTACATATAATACAAGAACTTGAAAATACAGACATAGACAAAATAATGAGGGCTTTAACAACCCTAAATAATTAAGATAAACAAATGCTGATGAAGAGTGATAAGGTTATTTATAATAAATAAAAAATATAAAGATTTTTTATAATAACATAGATAAAGAATAATAAACTAAATATCATTGATTTCTTCTACCTTACAAACTTGTAATATAAAACAGAGTAAAATAATGATATAATATAACTATAGAAAGAAGGAAATATAATATATGAAAAAGATAATGATAATTGAAGATGATACTATAATATCTAAAGAATTATATGAACTACTAGTAAATGCTGGATATGAAGCATTAATACTAAAAGACTTTTCAAATGCTAAAGAAGAAATACTAAAAAGTAATATAGACCTAATTCTCTTAGATATAAATATACCATATCAGAATGGTGAGCAGTTACTTAAAGAAATAAGGAAGGAATCAAATATTCCTGTGATAATGGTAACCTCAAGAGCAAATGAAACCGATGAAATATTATCCATCTCTTATG
>ERZ827440.2686-NODE-2686-length-14962-cov-10.642651_pt1 | contig 14962 bp, 6 predicted proteins | sample MGYA00519774_ERZ827440 | MGnify/ENA primary metagenome ERZ827440 (study PRJEB31778, sample SAMEA3449302) | human gut metagenome | biome: human gut; feature: human-associated habitat; material: faeces | place: United Kingdom | collected 2010/2012 ... | reverse complement strand
GAACGCATCAGTCAGAAGACCTACACGAGCAAAAGACCGCAGGGGAGCGTGCGCTTCTCTGGGGTCTGGCCGGTGTGCACAAAAGCAGCGATCTTTGTCGCTGCTTTTTCTATTCCCTGCCGACAGACAGGCAGAGCTGCGCATATCCCCCGTTTCCGCCGGTCCCGGCGTTTTGATAGAGAGAAAACAGAAAGAAAGGACATTTCCATGAAAAAAAGAATGTTAGCGCTCCTGCTTGCGGCAATTATGCTGCTCGGCATGATCCCGCTCGCCTCGGCGGCGGAGCCCGAAGCCGTGCTTCCCGCCGCGCAGAGCACGGAAGACGCATCCCCGGCCATTCAGGCTTCGGAGACGGCACTGCCGGCCGAACTCGCCGTGACCTACACGCTGAACGGCGAGAAGAAGACCGCCGATCTGGTAAAGATCGGCACCAGCACGTTCCAGACATCCGGCTTCACCGGCGCAGAACATGACGTGCTGCTCGCATCCCTGCCGAACGGCGCGGAAAACGTAGCCGTCACCGCTCCCGCCGACTGGAAGAACGGCACCTACTACGGAAAAACGCCAAGCGCGTATGGCAGCTTTGTCCAACCTGATCAGAGCGATTACATGGAGGATGCAGACTTCATCGACGAGAAGAACCTCCAGACCACCCAGTATGGCACGTTCGGCTTCGGCGAGTATATTCGAGCGCTGAACGACGAGACCAAGGCGAAGATCCCCACGCAGAATGTCACGGGCTTCTTTGTCATGTACGGCAAACTGATCGGCATGAGCTTCAGCTTCACCGAATGCGTCCATATCTTCGTCCAGATCAGCACGAGCGACGGCACGAACTTTACCGACGAGATGAAGTCCGGCCTCAAGGCCCTGCTTGACCGCGTTGCCGACAACCAGACCGAGTTCTATACCACCGGCGACCATTGGAACGGCAAGACCTATTCCAAGACCGGCTTCTGGGCCGAGCTGACCGCCGCGGGCGGCCTGCGCGAGAAGGCCACGAAGCTCTACGCCAACCCCGGCAGCATGGCCCGCTATAACGCCATGGTGCAGTCGATGACGGACGCCGTGGCCACCCTCATCCCGACCAAACGGGCCAACACCTCCGCCCTCTATGACGCGCTGGAGGCCGCGAAGCTCATCACCGAGCCGGAGAAGATCTACACCGACGCGAGCGTCGCCGCCTTCAACACGGCGAAGACCGCGGCGCAGACGCTCATGGGCTCCCTCTTCGGCGCAGACGGCGCGCCCACGACGGCCAACAGCAACCAGAAGCAGACCGACGTCAACACCAGGGCCAAGGCCCTGACCGACGCCATCGCCGGCCTGACCGAGGACCTCAGCAAGCCCTGGGACGGCGAGCGCTACGACGTGAGCTGGTATGACGCTGCAGGGACCACCTTCACCATCAGCAACTATACCCAGCTCGCGGGTCTGGCCCGCCTCGCCAACGGCACGGCCGAGGGCGTGACCAGCGCGGTCAATTTCCGCAACAAGACCGTCAAGCTGGCAGCGGATATCAACCTCGGCGGCCAGACCTGGACGAGCATCTCCTCCGGCGTCAGCCAGGAATTCTGCGGCACCTTCGACGGCCAGGGTCATACGATCCGCGGGCTGGCGGGCAGCGCGCTGTTCGGCACGCTGGGCAGCGACGGCGTGATCAAGAACCTGACCGTCGACGGTACGATCACGACAGACAAGAGCAACGTGGCCGCGCTGGTCAGCAAGATGAGCGCGAACACGAAGCTCCTCAACTGCATCAACCGCGCCTCTGTCACCGGCACTAGCAGCGTCGCCGGTCTGGTCGGTCTTACGGCTGGAAACCAGTGGGGAACGAAGCCTGTGATCTCCGGCTGCGCAAACTTCGGCACGATCACGGCGACGTCCTACCTTGCCGCCGGTCTGGCCGCGCAGCACCAGTTTGCAAATATCTACAACTGCTATAACGCGGGCACGATCACGGGCAAGACCTACGCTGCCGGTATCGTGAACCTGAGTTACGGCGACGTGCAGAACTGCTACAACGTCGGCACGCTCACGGCTGAAAAATGCGGCGCGATCGTGGCCACCGGCAAAACTGGCAGCGGCAACTATTATCTCGCTGCCGACGGCCTGACCGGCAGCACAGACGCTTCCGCCGGAGACGACTTTGCCAAGGGACTGACCGCGGCGGAGCTGCAGGCGCTGGCCCCCACGCTCGGCTGGCCGTTCGCAGCGGACGACGGCGCGACGAAGCTCAACAGCGGCTATCCCGTCTTCGAATACCAGAAGACCGGCAAGTACAAGGACGAGACCGAGGGCCTGACCCTCACCGGCCTGACCGCGGTCAACGGCACCCTCACCTGCACCTTTGACCGCACGCTGTCCTACACGACGCTTACCGCCGCGGACTTCACTGTCACCGTCAAGTCCGGAAGCGGTGAGGCCGAAACTGTTTCCGTGGACAGCGTTACGATGGACGGCAGCCGTGCAAAACTGAGCGTGGAGCCGCAGTTTTCTACCAACCAGAGTGCATCTTATACCTACTCTGTGAAGTATAAGACCAGTACTGAAAAAACCGCAGTACTCACCGTTCCGGCTTTTGCATTAAGCGATCTGGAAATCTCTCCCGAAGGTACAACGACCTGCATCTTCGCATCCGTCCCCGCAGGCGTGATGGTCGACGAAAACGCGCCTGAAAACTTCTCCATCACCTATACCGTCGATGACGGCACAGATGTCGGTACGATTGAAAACGCATATTGTGTCGTGTACGAGGATGGTGGAGACTATATCTTCTATTGCGAATTCCCATCATTCGACAATGATTCCACTGCCCATACTTACCATATCACGATCCAGTATATGGGCGGAACAAAGTATGAAACGTCGGTCAACGTCGGCTCTGTCGATATCAAGAGCATCAACAGCTTCACCGCCCCGAGCCGTATCTTCGGTCAGGTGACGGCGAACGACGTAGCAGCCGTCGTGGAGCTGACGCTGAGCGAAAAGCCGGTCGTGACCCCGACGAAGGAAGATTTCACCGGCTATTATACGGTCTCCGGCAGCCAGACGCAGGTCCCCGTCACCTTCACCCGCATCACCCCGAGCAGCACGAAGATCACCCTGCAGTTCGCTCCCATCGCCCTGACGGACAAGGAGCAGACCGTCACTCTCTACGTCGGCTATAAAACCGGCGAAAAGAAGGCCAGCCAACCCGTCACGCTCCCCGCCCAGCGCAACTGGAGCAGCTTCGGTGAAAAGCCCAAGGTCGGCGACGGCAGCCAGTCCTCCCCCTACCAGATCGGCACGGCGGAGGAGCTTGCCTGGTTCGCCGCGCTGGTCAACGGTGATCTGACCGACGGCACGAAGCAGAACCGCGCCGCCTACGCCGACCTCACCGCCGATATCGCCCTCAACGACACGGCAAACTGGACCTCCTGGACCGCAGAGACCAAGGATCTGCGCGTCTGGAAGCCGATCGGCATCGAAGACACGAACAGCTCCGGTGCAGGGTTCGGCTACTCCGGCGTGTTCGACGGCCACGGCCATACGATCTCCGGCCTGTATCTGCCGTACCGCAATACGACAAGTTCCACCGATTACAGCTACTGGCTGGGTCTGTTCGGTCAGGTCGAGGGCACGGTCAAGAATGTCCGGCTGGAAAAGTCTCTAATCGACGTGGTCTCCAACAGAAAAGTCCAGTGCGGCGGCATCGCCGGCGAGGTGCTGTACGGTCAAATTCTGAACTGCTCCACGGACTTCCGCGCCACGGTCAACGCCACCCGCGGCTACACCAACTGCCTCGGCGGCATCGTCGGCAACTTTGCCTATCTGGACAACAGCTCCGCCGGGATCAAGGGCTGTGCCTCTACCGCAGCGCTCACCGGCGAAGCCCGGACGGCCATCGGCGGCATTGCCGGTGCGACTGCCAACCTGTTCAAGGCCAACGCGCTGAAGATCACCGACTGCTACTTCAACGGCAGCATCACGAACAAGGCAGACTTCCCCGTCTACGGCATCGCGCCCGGCCGCGTGTACACCGACAGCAAATACATCGACGGTACCGTGGTCACCAAGCGCTACAGCACTCTGCAGATCCAGAACTGCTACGCTGCCGGGACCTACACGCTGAACGGCGGCAAGCTCTACGCCATCACGAACGCCGTCGACAATAACAGCAAGCCGGCCGACACGGATCTCGAGACCTCCTTTATCAACAACCACTATCTGGCCAACGACGCCGCGCTGAACGACTTCGGCGCCACGGCCCACACCGAGGCCGAGTTCAAGGCCGCCAAGATGCCCATCACGCTCGGCAGTGCCTATGACACCGACTCGAAGTCCATCAACGGCGGCTATCCCGTCCTGCTCTGGCAGAACAGCAAAGAGGGCGCGGCTGAACGCACCGAGGCCCCGCTCTTCACCCTGACGGGCGGCGGTCTGACCGGCAAGATCACCGTCGCCATCTCCTGCGCGACGGAAAACGCCACCATCCTCTACACCACCGACGGTTCTGTCCCCACCGTGGGCCACGGCACGGTCTATACCGCCCCGTTCACGCTGGAAGACACCGTCCGCGCCGTCGCCTGGGCCAACGGCATGCAGCTGAGTCTGGTCAACAGCACCAGCGTCACCACCGCCATGGCTCCCACCGCGACGCCCGCCGCCCGCACTCTCACCGAGGCCGCGGACATCACCCTCGCTACCGCGACCAAGGGCGCGACCATTTATTACACGACTGACGGCTCCGCCGTCGTCACCGGCTCGGCCGCCGCAGGCTACACGCTGAGCGAGACGGCAGAAACCTACACCGCCGCCATCCACGTAGACAAGCCCTGCACCATCCAGGCCGTGGCCGCGGCCGAGGGCAAGCTCCTCAGCGCCGTCATGACCCAGCGCTACGACTTCGGCTGGTCCGCCGAGGCGCCCGAGGGCACCGGCACCGCCGCCGATCCCTATAAGATCGGCACGCCCGCGCAGCTCGCGTGGTTTGCCTCCGTCGTGAACGGCACGCAGACCGGCGCAGAAAAGAACGCCGCCGCCTGCGCCAAGCTCACCGCCGATATCGACATGGGCGCGTACACCTACACCCCGATGGAGACCTTCTCCGGCACCTTCGACGGCAACGGCCACACCATCCGGAATCTCTACTTCGGCAACGACAACGGCCCGGGCTATGAAGATCCCCACGTCAGCATGGCGCTCGTACGCACAAACACCGGCACGATCAAAAACCTGACCTTCGCCGGGCGTGACATGGACATTCTGTCCGGTCACATGGCTCCGATCGCAATCGAAAACCAAGGTACGATCTCGAACTGCAAAAACACGGTCAACGTCTACAGCAGCTCCGGCGTCGCTGGTATCGCTGTGCACAATGACACAACCGGCGTGATTGAGTTCTGCGCTAACACCGGTACGATCGGTACGCTCCACTATGCTTACGGCTTCCGCGGCAAGTACAGCCTCGGCGGCATCTCCGCCAAAAATGACGGCATCATCCGCGACTGCTACAACACCGGCGAGATCGCGACTGCGCCGCTAACCAACGGATTTGCCGGTCAGATCGCAGGCTATACAACAAATGGCTCTACTGTTTTGCGCTGCTATGCGCTCGGCAATATCAGCAACTGGGGGACCCGTCAGGAAGACGCCAGCAACTGGGGTGGCTGGAGCGGCCAGCACCCCTATAATGATAAGATCTATTTCGGCAAAACCGGCAAGCTGGCTGGTGGCGTGATCGACGAAATGGATTCCAGCAGCACAGCAGTTGTCAAAGACAGCTACTTCATCCCGCATCTCACGCTCAACGGCGACCAGCTGAAATCCGTTTCGCTAACTGACTGCTTCCGCGCAAATTATCAGCCGCGCATGCAGCTGGAAGGCGGCGGTATTTCTGCCGGTTTCGGCGGCCGCAGCCTCGCCTATGACAAGAACGCCACAAGCGTCCTCAAGACCGGCGTGACCTACTACGCGTTCTACGACGCCACGAACGAGACCTACCTCGCGCTGGAGCTCTCCGGCACGCCCAGCAGCTCCACCACCGCCACGGTCGACGCCGCAAAAGCGGAGTCCAAGCCGCAGGTCAAGGGCAAGGCAGGCCACTACACTGATTCTTCCGCCGCAAACGGCTATTCCGCTACCTTCAGCATCTACCAGATCCCCAGCAACACCAAGACGGTCAAGTTCCTCAACACGGACAAGCTGCAGGTCTACTCCATGGAAGCCGACCTGACCGATTACCGTGCCGCGCAGCTCACCCCCGAGACGAAGGACGCCGTCCTCACTCAGGTGAAGTCGACCTGGCAGGCGGCTTACAGCGAGATCTCCGACGCCCTGCGCTACATCGACACCAACGCCGAGCAGACGGACTTTGAGGGCGGCGCCGTTACCGTCATCATCGAGAACACGACCTTCACCTCCGCCTCGCAGTCCAAGACCGGCTCCGACGAGCCCGCCTGGACCGGCACGCTTGTAAACCGTAAGGTCGAGCTGACCGACGGCATGACCATGATGCAGGCCATCCTTGCCGCTGCGGAAAAGGGCAGCACGAGCGGCCAGCCCGTCACGATCATCGGCGCAGAAAACAATTACATTTCCTCCATCAACGGCCTTGCGCAATTCCACGGCAAGGGCGCGCACTCCGGCTGGATGGGCACGCTGGACGGCTGGTTCGTCAGCTCCGGCTTCGGCGGCTTCTCCACGAAGGATGGCTCGCTGCGTGACGGCAGCATCATCCGCGTCATGTACACGAACTCGGATAACGGCGGCTCCGACATCGGCGGCGCCATCGAGGGCGATACGAACACCAAGCTCAAGGCACTTTCCTTCACGAACGGCACGCTTGCACCCGACTTTGCCGGCACGACTACCACCTACACGCTGACGCTGGACCCGGGTGCCGCCGAGACGACCGTATCCTACACCGCAGCCAACGCGGTCTTCCAGGCCAGAGCCTACGTCAACAAGCTCAAGCCCAACCAGTGGGGCTACCGCAGCGGCGAGACGATGCCCGTCCAGGCTGGCGACACGATCTATGTGCTGGTCGGCTACGACGGCTGGAGCTCCATGCAGTCCGGCGCGACGCAGACGCTTTACACGATCACCGTCCCCGGCACCGAGACTCCCAGCTCCACCTACACCGTCACCTTCGACGCGCAGGGCGGCAGCAGCGTCACCGCACAGAAGGTCCTGAAGAACGCGGCGGCTGTCGAGCCCAAAGATCCCACGCGCACCGGCTACAGCTTCTCCGGCTGGTATCTGGAGCCCGCGTGCACGACCGCATGGAACTTCGCGCTGCCTGTCACGGGCGACATGACGCTCTATGCAGGCTGGATCGAAAAGGCCGACGATGCCTCCTACAAGAACACGCTGACCGCGGTCCTGAAGTACGTCAAGGACAACGCAGGAGAAAATCCCGGTTATACTTTCGACGGCAACGCCGGCGGCGAATGGGCCGTCCTGGCCGAGGCAAGAGGCGGCGTGGAAGCCAGAGGCTGGTACGCAACGTATCTGCAGAACATGGCGCAGACCGTTGCCGCCAACAAGGGCAAATTCGACACGACACCCGGCCAGAGCAAGCACACGGAATATTCACGCGTGGTGCTCGCCCTGACCGCAGCAGGCGCAAACGCCTCGAAGTTCAAGGCCGCAGACGGCAGCACGTATGATCTGGTCAAGCCGCTTCTGGATGCCTGCACGAGCGGCCGCTATGCCTATCAGGCATCTGTCCAGGGCAGCAACGGCACAGCCTTCGCTCTGATTGCACTGGATTCCGGCAGCTACCATCAGAATGCCGCAGGCCGCGCGGCCCGCACCGCGCTGGTCGATCTGCTGCTCAAAAAGCAAATGAGCTGCGGTGCCTGGGGCATCAACTACGAGACCGAGGAACGCAGCGCCGACATCGATATCACGGCAATGGTCGTGCAGAGCCTCGCGCCCTACGCGTCGAGACCCGGTGTCCAGACCGCGATCAACAACGCGATGGATTGGCTCTCCGCAAAGTTCAAGGCCGGCAGTTTCCGATCTTCGGAGACTTCTGCACAGGTCGTCGTTGCACTTTCCACGCTCGGCCATGACGCAGCGACCGATCCCGCCTTTGTGAAAGCAAACGGCGTCAGCGTTCTTGACGATCTGCTGCACTATGCCGACAAGACGACCGGCGGCTTCCTGCACGACGTCGGCAGCGTCAATGGCATGTCCTCCGAGCAGGCAGCCTATGCGCTGGTCTCCTATGACCGGTACCGCAAGGGCAAGACATCGCTCTACGATATGTCCGACGTGATCGCCGCCGAGCCCGGCACCGCTGAAAGCGTCGAAAAGCTGATCGAGGCGATCATCGCCAACGGCGTGACCGAAAGCAGCTATGATGCGCTGACCGAAGCGCGCCTGGCCTATAATGATCTGTCCAACGAGGAAAAGGCAAAGGTCTCCAACCTCTCTGACCTGGAAAATGCAGAAGCCCGCTATGACGCGCTCCTGAAAGCAAAGCAGACCGAAGCTATTCAGGCGCTGACAAAGCACTATGAGAGTCTGGACCTCAAGAAGTACAGCAAATCCGCTCAGCAGAAGCTGAAGGATATCCTCCAGCAGGCGCAAAGCAGCATCCGAAGTGCGAAGTCCTGCGAGCAGGTCACGCTCCTGCAGAATAAGGCCATCACGGACATGAACGCCGTGAAGACGGGCGAGATCACGGTCACCTTCCGTCTCATTGGCGCGCTGCAGGCCACGCAGGACGTCAACCTGACGAGCAGCACCTACCTGCCCGAGTACGTCACCTGGGTACCCACGACGACATATACCCTGCAGGAAAACGCGACGGTCTATGAGCTGTTCACCAAAGCCATGGGCGACGCAGGCCTGCGCTATGTCGGCGCGGAAAATAACTACGTCAGCACCATCTACGCCCCGTCCTGCCTTGGCGGCTATGCCCTGAGCGAGTTCACCAACGGCACCCGCTCCGGCTGGATGTACACGGTCAACGGTTCGCACCCGAATCAGGGGCTGAAATACTGGACGCTGAAAGATGGTGACGTAGTCGTCTGGCACTACATCAACGATTATTCGCATGAGGTCGCAGACTGGTTCAACGATCCCAAGTATCCGTCGCTTGGCAACGGTACCTACTATAATGACTGGCTCCGCGCGGCGGACATCAGCCCGGAGCAGTATGTGCAGCAGCTGCTCGGCAAGATCCTGAAGGTCGGCAAGAACGGCACCGTCGAGCCGAAACTGACGCTCTCGCACATCGGCAGATCCGTCACCTTCACCTTCAAACCCGACAAGGGCTACCACGTCAAGGACGTCAAGGTCGACGGCAAGTCCGTCGGCGCGGTCACGACCTACACCGTGGACAAGCTGACCGTCTCGACGAGGATCGAAGTCGAGTTCACCAACGGCGTGCTCCCGTTCACCGACGTGCGCGAAGCCGACTGGTTCTATGACGATGTCGTCTACGCCTATGAGAACGGCCTGTTCTCCGGCACCAGCGACACGACGTTCAGCCCGAACGCTTCCATGACCCGCGCCATGCTCGTCACAGTCCTCTATCGTCTCGAGGGCCAGCCCACTGTCTCCGGCCGCAGCGGCTTCTCGGATGTCAAGCTGAACAGCTACTATGAGGACGCCGTCACCTGGGCCGCCGACAACGGTATCGTCAACGGCACCGGCGCCACGACGTTCAGCCCGAACGCCAACGTCACCCGCGAGCAGATGGCTGCCATCCTCTACCGCTACGCGCAGTACAAGCAGTATGGCACCACCGCAAGCGCGAGCCTGAACGGCTTCTCCGACGCCGCGAAGGTCTCTGCCTACGCCAAAGCCCCGCTCAGCTGGGCCGTCGCCGAGAAGCTGGTCAACGGCTCCGAAGGCCGCCTCCTGCCCACCGGCAACGCTACAAGAGCACAGGTCGCCGCCATCCTCCACCGCTTCGTGGAGAATGTTGCAAAGACCACCGCCTGATCCTTTCCCGCACAGGGCTGCCCCCAAAGGGGGCAGCCCTGTTTTCTGCCTTGCGCCCCATGCGTATGCAAAGGCGATGCCCGGCAGGCGCAAAGCGGCGGCCGGGTCATCCGGCCGCCGCTTTGGTTAGAAGCTCCGCGTCTCCGTATTCATGAAATCCTGGATCACATCGAAAAGATGGATGGGATCCAGCTGGTGCTCGGTGCAGAGCTTTGCCAGGCGAGTGACGCCGGGGCGGTCATTGGAAAAGGGCACGACAAAGAAGATCGTCGTCCAATGCGTCTGCAGATATTTCTGCACAAGAATTCCGTAGGCATAGAGCATCCGCGCCTCGCCATGCGCTTCATAAGGAATATGCCGGTAAGTAAGACCTTCTGGATCCTCTGTCTTGGCTGCAGTGGGGTGCACATCCAGGCGGTTCCATTCCGCCGAGAGCCGGAATGCTGCGTGCAGGAGCGCGGCAGCCTCCCGCGCGGGTCCCTGCGCCTGCGGGTGCAGCATCCGGAGTTCCTCCTGAAGCGCGTCCATGCTGAACAGCCCGAATTCCTCCGCATACGCCGGCCCGGAGATCAGCTGTGCCGGTGAGAGATCCAGGCGTTTTTGCGATCTCCTCGATCGAATCCGAGCGCAGACACTTGTCCCCTTTCAGATACCCCTGCAGGGTCGAGCGCGGGATCCCAAGCTCCTTTGAAAATTCCAGTTTTGTTTTTCCTGTTTCCTTCATTTTGCTTTGTAGCATGGCTGCAATATTTTTCTCTATCTGCATATCCAAAGCCGCCTCCCACCAAAAGGATACGGAAATGGTTTCTTTTGGTAAACACCGGCATGCTGGCAAAGCGTCCAGCTTTCCGGCACGGCGGAAAGCCGTCCAAATCCGCCGCGATCTCCGCCCCTCGGAAGCTGCTGCGAGGTGGCAGGATTGCCTTGATCCTGCAGGTTTTTCCAATGGTTTTGTGAAGTTTATAGAAAAATGCGGGGCGGGCAGAAAAGGTTTGAAATCTCGAGTAAATTCGTGTATATTGAAAATTAAGATAACCGCCGGCCCGGACAGATGGTCAGCCGGCGTGATGGACGGCTCGAAGAGAGAAGGCGTTATCAAAAAGAGCCGGAAAGTGAATACAGAGGAGCGTGATTTAGTTGGAAGAACTGCTGCGCATGGAGCACATCAGCAAACGATTCGGTGACTTCTATGCGAACCACGATGTCAATCTGTCCGTAGCCAAGGGCGAGGTCCATACCCTGCTCGGCGAAAACGGTGCGGGCAAATCGACGCTGATGAACATTCTGATCGGTCTTTACCAGCCGACGGAGGGGTCGATCTTTCTCAACGGCAGGCAGGTGCGGATCGAGTCGCCCAGCCAGGCGGTCAAGCTCGGCATCGGCATGGTGCATCAGCACTTCATGCTGGTCGAGGCGATGACCGTGTTTGAAAACATGATCCTCGGCGACCGGAATTCCAAGGGTATCTTTATCGACCGGGAGGCGCGGCGGAAGGAGATCCTCGCGCTGTCGGAAAAATACGGGCTGGACGTGGAGCTGGACAAGCTGATCACGGAGATCTCCGTCGGCGCGCAGCAGCGCGTGGAGATCCTGAAGGCGCTCTACCACGGCGCGGAGCTGCTGATTTTGGACGAGCCGTCTGCGGCGCTGACGGACATCGAGGTCGAGGGTCTGTTCGCCATCATGAAAAAGCTCGTCAGCGAAGGAAAATCCATCATCTTTATCAGCCACAAGATGCGTGAGGTGCTGCACATCTCCGACCGCATCACCATCCTGCGCGCGGGCGAGGTCGTCACGACGGTGGACGCGCACGGCGTCACCGGGCAGGAGCTGGCCAACATGATGATCGGCCGCGAGCTGCAGCAGTCGCAGTACGAAAAGAAGGACGTGGAGGCCGGAGCGGTCATCTCCCTGCAGAACATCGATTATCATAAGGAGTCCAAGCACGCGGGCCTCAATGACGTCAGCCTCAGCATCGGCCGGGGCGAGATCGTCGGCATCGCCGGTGTGGACGGCAACGGGCAGACGCAGCTCGCGCAGCTGCTGACGGGCGTGCTCTCGCCGGAGAGCGGCGAGTTCCAGCGCAAGGGACAGAAGATCGCGGTCTTCAGCCCGCGGGCCTCGATCGAGGACGACGTGGCGCTCATCCCGGAGGACCGGAATCTGCAAGGCCTGATCGGCAACATGTCGATCGCGGACAATCTTGTGCTCAAGCAGACCGACGAGCCGCAGTTTTCCTCGCTGCACGGCCTGCATATGAAAAAGAAGACCATCTCGGCCTATGCCCGGGAGATGATCGGCAAATACGACATCCGATGCCAGTCCTCCGACCAGGAGGTCCGGAATCTCTCCGGCGGCAACCAGCAGAAGGTCATTCTCGCCCGCGAGCTGGAATCCGATCCGGATGTGCTGATCGCCGTACACCCGACGCGCGGACTGGATATCGGCGCGACGCGCTTCGTCCACGATCAGATGATCGCCGCGCGCGACCGCGGCGTGGGCATTCTGCTCATCAGCGCGGACTTCGATGAGATCCTTGAGATGTCCGACCGGATCCTTGTCATCTTTGAAGGTCAGATCATGGGCGAATATTCCGGCAAGAACCCGCCGATCGAAGAGATCAGCCTTGCCATGACCGGAAAGTGAGGGGAGCGCGCGTATGAAATTCAAAAAATCACTCGGGGCCTTCCTTGTCCCGCTGCTTTCGATCCTGCTGGCGTTTGTCATTGGCGGGATCATCATGGCCGCGCTGGGCGCGGATCCGTTCCTCGCAGTCAAATACCTGTTCCAGGGCGCGTTCGGCTCTAAGGCCGGCATCGGCACGACGCTGGCCAAGGCGACGCCCCTGATGTTCACGGCGCTGTGCGCGTGCTTCGCGTACCGCTGCGGCGTATTCAACCTCGGCGGTGAGGGCCAGTTTCTGATGGGCTCCATCGCGGCGTTTCTGACCTGCTACTTTACGGGCCTGACCGGCTTCGGCGGTATTTTGCTGGCGCTGCTGGCCGGCGCGGTGGCCGGCGGCTTCTGGGGCATGATCCCGGGCGTATTGAAGATCACGCGCGGGCAGAACGAGATGATCATCTCCATCATGCTCAACTATGTGGCGACGCTGTTTATGGGCGTGATCTACACCAGCTGGATCCGCGACGCCTCCGTGCCGCAGACGCCCGCGATCGACGATGCGGTGCACCTGCCGCGGATCATCAGCGGGATGCGCATGACGTGGGGGCTCGTGATCGCGGTGGTCGTGGGCCTGCTCCTGTACTACTTCCTGTTCTGGACCAGCCCCGGCTTCAAGCTCCGGGCTGTTGGCCTGAACCAGACCGCCAGCCGCTTCAATGGCTTCCCGGTCCGGCGGTATATGCTGATGAGCTTCATCGTCTCCGGCGCGATCGCAGGTCTCGGCGGCGGCGCAGAGCTGCTCGGCACGCAGTTCCGCCTCATCAACGGCTTCGGCGCGGGCTACGGCTTTGACGGCGTGGCCATGGCGCTGATCGGCCAGCTGCATCCGATCGCGACGATGGTCGTGGCGCTGTTCTTCGCCGTCCTGCGCGTGGGCTCGACCACGATGCAGGCCGCCACGGGCGTGCCGACCAGCGTATCCGATATCATCCAGGCGCTTGTCATCGTCTTCTCCGTCGCCGGTATGGCGCTGACGAAGCTGCCGGAGTTCCAGAGCTGGAAGAGCCGCGTGTTCGGCAAGAGAAAGGCAGGTGCTGTGTAATGGATTGGATCTTGAGCTTACTGCTGGCAACGGTCCGTCTGGCCATTCCCGTGCTGCTGATCTCCCTCGCGGAGCTCTACGGCCAGCGGGCCGGTATGGTCAACATCGGTCTGGAGGGTCTGGCGTCCATCGGCGCGCTGGTGGGCTTTCTGGTCTGCTATGTGACGGGGTCGAACTGGCTGGGGCTGCTGTGCGGCGCGCTGGCCGGTATTCTGGTCAACATGATCTACGCGTTCTCCACGGTCACGCTCTGTGCGGACCATACGGTCTACGGCATGGCGGTGAACATTTTCGCGCCGGCGCTGGCCTCGTTCATCTACCGGGTCTATTTCGGCACCGGCTCCGACCTCAAGCAGATCACCACGATGGCCTCCATCGCCATCCCGGGGCTGAAGGATATCCCGGTGATCGGGCCGCTGCTGTTTGACCAGAGCCCGATGGTGTATCTGACGTTCGTGCTTGTGATCGTGACGGCCGTCTTCTTCGGCAAGACCCGCGCGGGCCTGAGCTACAAATCCGTCGGCGAGCATCCGCAGGCCGCGGCGACGCTGGGCATCAACGTCATCGGCGTCAAGTATCTCGCGTGCGTGATCTGCGGCGCGCTGGCCGGCATCGGCGGCGCGTACCTCACGACCTGCTACTCCAGCACTTACACCGACGGCATCGTCGCCGGGCGCGGCTTCATCGCGCTGGCCGCCGTCATCTTCGGCCGCTGGAACGCGGGCGGCATCCTGCTGGCCTGCCTGTTCTTCGGCTTCTGCGACGCGCTCCAGATCCGCCTCCAGGTCTCCGGCATCGCCATCCCGTATCAGTTCTTCCAGATGATCCCCTACGTGGCGACGGTCGTCGTCCTCACGCTCATCGGCGCCCGCCAGGCCGGACCCAAGGCCAACGGCAAGCCCTACCGCCGTGAACAGCGGTAAACCGGTAATAACGCTTCGGCGTTGTTATAAACTTATGGCAGCACCGCATTGTGCGCTGCTGCCGAATCCTAATATTCTATGGAGGACGAAAAATGAAAAAGATCATTGCAATGCTTCTGGCGCTTGTCATGCTTCTGTCGCTGGCGGCGTGTGCCGGTACTGCGAAGACCGACACCACGGCTCCCGCAGACGACACCAGCAAGACCGACACGACCGACACCGCCGCCGAACCGGCTGACACCACCGAGCCCGCCGACACGACCGCTGAACCCGTTGTCACGGAAGAGCCCACCGCTGCCACCAAGGCTGACGGCTCTGCCTATAAGGTCGCCATGATCTGCGACTCCAGCATCAACGACGGCGGCTGGGGCGC
>ERZ827440.2679-NODE-2679-length-14980-cov-3.502781_pt1 | contig 14980 bp, 7 predicted proteins | sample MGYA00519774_ERZ827440 | MGnify/ENA primary metagenome ERZ827440 (study PRJEB31778, sample SAMEA3449302) | human gut metagenome | biome: human gut; feature: human-associated habitat; material: faeces | place: United Kingdom | collected 2010/2012 ... | reverse complement strand
TCTTAGCTCTTTTAAATTTTTAGCATATTCTAATCCTTTTAAATTTTCTACTCCACTACCGTTTTGCAAATTTAATTTTCTAATTTGTGCCATATCATATTCTGTTATTTTTCCGTCATTATCATAATCGCAAGCTTGTAATTGCTGTTTTAAATATTCATCTTCAAACTGAACTTCTTTATTTTTATCGCCATTTCCTATTATCGTATAACTAATATATATACTTGTACCGTTTAATATTCCATCACCATAGAAGTTAAAAAATTCTTCACCTGTCCCCATTTCGCTTACTATTGGTTCAAAAATTATTTTTGTCTTTTCGTCATTTATCTTTGCAACTGGTTCAATGTCATTATGTTCAAATTCCGCAGAATGTTCAAGTCTTAAATTCTTTAGGTAAAATTCTTCATCATTCGGATTCATTATATCTTTGATTACTTGTGGTAATTCAATTTCAATCTTTCCACCTTGTTCTATTTCTACATTATATTGAAGTCTTTGATTCAATGAATAACTATCAAAATTTTCTATTTTCAAATTTTTGATTACAGCTAAATCTTGAATATTATTATAAGATATATTAATACTCTTTAAATTCTTCATCGTTTTCAAAACATCAATATTTGTTATATAATTGTCCGAAACATCTAAGTTTTCTATACTATTATTATCTTTTAAAAAGTCTACATTTTCTATTTTACACTGTCCTAAAGATAATCTTAAACTTTTCAAATTCTGTAACTCATTTATTCTTTCCAAACCATTTATTGATTTTATCTCATAACTAGTTCTAGAAATTTCCAATCTCTTTAAATTACTAATATTTATTAATGGTTCTATTGTAGTAACCTGGCCATAAACACATAAGCTTTCCAAATTCGTCATATCTTTTATTATATTAATCTGCTCACCATTTCCTAAATATACTTCTAGTCTTTTTAAGTTTTCTAAGCTTTTTATTGTTTCAATATTATTTATATCACTATTTAAATAAATATCTAAATCTGTTAAATTCGCTAAGTTCTCTATAAATTGAAGATCAGCTATAGTACCACTTATATCTAATAATTTTAAATCTGTTAATCCTCCTAATACACTTACGTCAACTGGTATTGCATGTCCATTAATATACTTATTACTTATATTTATTCTTAGCTCTTTTAAATTTTTAGCATATTCTAATCCTTTTAAATTTTCTACTCCATTACCATTTTGTAAATTTAATGTTTTAATTTGTGCCATATCAAATTCTGTTATTTTTCCATCATTATCATAATCTTCTATTTGTTGTTTTAAAACTTCATCTTCAAATTGAACCTCTTTATTTTTATCTCCTTTTCCTAATATTGTATAATTAATATCTATAGTTGTTGAACTTAATTTTCCATCACCATAAAAGGTAAATTCTTCTCTTCCCTCTCCAATTTCATTTATTGTTGGTCTTAAAATTATTTTTGTTTTTTCATCATTTATTTTCGAAATTGGTTCAATGCTATCATATCCAAATATCGAATACTGTGAAATTTGTAAATTATTTAAATAAAATTCATCATTTGGATTCATCATATCTTTTATTAATTGTGGTAAATCAATTTCAATGCTTTCCCCTTGTTCAACTTCTGCCTTTAATTTAATACTTTGACGTAACTCACTATAGTATTTATCTGTTTGTAAGTTTAGTCTTTTTACTACAGTCAAATCCTGTATATTATTATAACTAATATTAATCCCCTTTAAATTTTTCATTGTTTCTAAAACATCAATATTTGTCAAATAATTATTTGAAATATCTAATTCTTCTATACTATCATTATCTTTCAAAAAATCTACATTTTCTATTTTGCCTTCGCCTAAAGAAAGCCCTAATTTTTTCAAATTCTTTAACTCATTTATCTTTTCTAAACCATTTATTGTTTTTATCTCATAGTAAAGTCCAGAAATTCTTAACTCATTTAAATTTGTAAATTCATTTATTCTTTCAATATTGTCTAGTTTTGAATACTGTATTTGTAATGTATCTAATGTTTTTGGCAATTGATTAAAATCGTATTTATCTACAAAATCGACATTAGATAATGTTAATTCTTGTAAATTTTGTAAATTACATATTGAATTATAATCATCTTGATAATATATTTCTCTTACATATAGGCTTTTCAAATTCTGCAAACCTGTTAATACATCATAATTAATTGCTTTTTCAACATGCAAATTCTCTAATAATGTTGCATATTCTAATCCTTGCAAATCCATTTTTTCTTCATCTATTGTGCTTAAATCCAATGTCTTAATTTGAGCCATATCAAATGCTGTTATTTTATTATCACCATCTATATCTATATCATGTTCTAATAAATATTGTTTTAATTTATCACTTTTAAATTGAATTTCTTGATTTTTGTCTCCATCTATTACTACATAAAAATTAATTGTTAAGCTTGTATTTGACAATGCCCCATTTCCATTTAAATATAAAGTTTCTGAACTTGTTCCTATATCCATTTGAGTTGCATCTATTATTACTTTTGTTTTATCACTATTTACTGATAAAACACTATTTTCATTATTAATAACTAATTCTGCATCTTCCATATAGAATCTACTTGTTTCATCAAATGCTTTTCTTATAGTTTGTGGTAACTCAATTTCTGTTTTTTTACCTTTTTCGACTAGTACATTGTTTATTACTAAGCTCTGTTGCATATTTCTAGAACTATTTATTAAGTTTGAATTTTCTAATATAGAAATATCTTTAATATTATTTGAATAACAACTTAAGCTTTTTAAATTGCTCATTGTTTCAATAGGAGATAAATCCTCTACTGAATTTCCATGTATATCTAATTCTTCTATTGTACTGTTATTTCTTAAGAATTCTATATCTTTAACTATTGAACAATCTGAAATTTGCAATTTTTTTAATGATGTAAAATTATTTATCATGTCTAATCCCGTTATTCCATTCCATATATAGCTAATGTTTAACTCTGTTAATTTAGAAAAATTCTGTAATCTTTTTAAATTTATATCATTAATACTTGATATACTTAGTTTTTCAAGTCTATCAGCTAAATTTGAAATATCCAATTCATTAAACCCTATTTCATCAAAACCTAAAGCATTTAATAGTTTAATGTTTTCTAATTGTTTTAGTTCCTCTGCATCAATTCTTTCAGATATTCTAACTGTTTTTAATTTTGGTAATTGAGTTAATATTTGAAAGTTCTTGCAATTGGTTAAATAAATTTCTTCTAGTGACACAAAATTTTCTATTCCTGAAATATCAGTAGGCTCATTATTTGACCAGTATATACCTAATTTTGTTACATCTTTTACTTCTGATGGAACTAATTTTCCATCTCCATTTGTATCATACTCATTTACTAACCTTGCTTTTAATTCTTCACTTGCAAATTGAATTTCTTCCTCTTCTACATCCTCTCCTTGTTGGCTTACTCCTTTATTCTCTTCTTCCGTACTTTCGCTTTGTTGCTTTATTACATTTTCATTTTCTTCATTATCTTGTATCTGTTGTTTTGCTATTTCTTCCTTTTTTTCTGTTTCTTTTTGTACTTGTTGAGTTTGTTGAGTTTTTGGTGTTTTTTCTGTTGTATTTGAGTAATTTTCAACCGCTTTTACAATAGGGGCTAAATAACTAAAAACAATAGAAAAAACTAACATAAATATTATCCCTTTAAATTTTCTCATTATTACATCCTCCAATTTTACATTTTACTTTACCTTTGTACAATATTTATAAATCATTGAAACTGCTTCTGCTCTTGAAGCACTTCCTTGTGGCAATAGTTTACCTTGTGAACCAGTTATTACACCAGCTCCAACAGCCCAGTTCATTCCTTTTTGTGCAAAATCTGATATGTTTTGACTGTCACTAAATTTGCTGTAATCTGCTGTTACATTTTTATATGTTCCTTTATATTGACTATAATTGCATAGTATTACTGCTAATTGTTCCCTTGTTATTAAATCATTTGGTCCGAAGTTTCCAGTGCTGTATCCGCTTACTATATTGTTTGCAGATGCCCATTTTATTGCACTATAATAATATTCTTGCGTATCTTGTACATCTGGGAACTTACATTTTCCTTGTACATATGGCATTCCTTCAATATTATGTAGTATTGTTACTAACATTCCTCGGGTTAATTTCATTTCTGGCGAAAATGTTGTTGCACTCGTTCCTGATATAAATTTATTGTTATATGCATATTCTATTGCAGAATAATACCATTCATCTCTATCAACATCTTCAAATGGTAACTCTGTATCTGTTGGCACTTTATATGTATCTTTTTTAGTATTTACTTTTGTTATATATTCTTCTGAAATGTATCCAGTTTGTCCATCTACTTCAATTTTTGCCCAACCATTGTTAATTCCTATTTGCAACACATTTACTATAGTATCTTTTCTCAATTGCTTTATTCTAGAACCAGTTATTACACTTGGTTCATTTCTAAATCCAACCTTAGAATAATTTGAACTTACATAGTACAAATTTCCTGTTTGAGTTGATGGTAATTTTTTATATGCTGGCATATTTTTATAAATTGGTATTATAAATGTCAATTCATTATTTAATAGCCCATTTTCTGAATATACATTTTGTAATTGTTGTGCTTGACTATTTGGATCTTCCACATTTGTCATATATTGCATTTCATATAAATCACTTTTGGTCTTTCCTATTACATCAAATTTATATAAATATTTTGTATTCTGCCCTCTCTTTAAATATGATGTTGATGCTAATTTAGCTCCCTCTACTATTGCCTTATATTCATTTGTCCATCCATGACTTTTTGCATATGCTAATGCACTTTTTATATTATCTTCTCCATCATTTGCACCATAATTATAAAAATTATATACATTTGGATAATCCTCATCTTGTCCAGAAATTTGCTTTGGCTTTGTTTTGGTTTTTCCTAGCTCCTGAAATATTCTTATTACAATACTATATGCACTTTCTCCTGATGCATCAGCAGCATCTTTTATTGCTTGAGCATATCTCACTCCTGTGTCTGTTTTTCCATCTAAATATGTTCCTTGTACTATATTTTCAATTTGATTTACAGATACACTTGATCTATTTGATAAATCTAAAAACTGAAATATTGTAATATTTGTTAAAAAGTTTCTTGGGTCTAAATAATATTCTATTATTTCTTTTGATGCACAATAATAATCTTTATCTCCTTCTTGCCCACAACTGCAATACCAACTTTCAGGATATGATGTCTCCGAATTTTTTATTATTGTATTTTTCATATGAGTTGATTCATTTTCAACTACTTCGTTCCAATCTAAGTCTGTATAAAATGCTTTGAATTTCCAATTTGTGTATCCATTTTTTTCAACTAATTTATTCAATAATATTTGATAACTTTCTGGAAAGTTATTTATTCCATTTTTTCTTACTTGCTGTGCACTAATTATTTTTTGATTATATGTATCACTTGCTGCAAATACTTGTAAAGAAAATGTTTCCAAAATTATTATCATAATTATTAATTCTATTATAATATTCAAAATTTTTTTCTTCATTTATTCACCTTTTACAGATAATGCCAATCATAAACTTCATGATTGGCATTATCTTAATTGTCTTATTTTTTTACTTTAGTGCAGTATTTATATATCATTGATACTGCTTCTGATCTTGTTGCATATCCTTGTGGATTTAGCTTTTTATTTGATCCTGTTATTACTCCAGCTCCAACTGCCCAGTTCATTCCTTCTTTAGCAAAGCTTGAAATATTTTTGCTATCTGTAAATTGACTGTAATCTGCTTTTACTGTTTTATATGTTCCTTTATATTTGCTATATTTCCATAATATTACCGCTAATTGTTCTCTTGTTATATTATCATCTGGTCCAAACTTTCCATTATTATATCCACTTACTATTTTATTTGAAGATGCCCATTTTATTGCATTATAGTAATATTCTTGTGTATTTTGTACATCTGGGAATTTACATTTTCCTGCCACATATGGTTTTCCTTCCATATTGTGTAATATTGTTACTAGCATTCCTCTGGTTAATTTCATATTTGGTGAAAATGTTGTTGCACTTGTTCCTGATATATATCCTCTACTATATGTATATTCTACTGCATCATATTCCCAATCTGATGGTGATAAGTCTTTAAATGATAATGTTATTGTTATATTACATGTTGCTTTTTTATTACTTCCATCTGTTGTTGTGGCTGTTATTGTTACTTTTCCTTCTTTTATTCCTTTTACTACTCCTGTTGAACTTACTGTTGCTATTTGTGAATTACTTGTTGTCCATTTTACTGATTTATTTGCTACATCTGTTGGATTAAACTTTACAGATAATTGCTTTGTTTCTCCTTTTCTTACTACTGCACTACTAACATTCATTGAGATTGATGTTGCTACTTTTTCAAATGTCCATGTTTGAGCTTTGTTGTCTTTTGAACCAACTTTGTATACTATAATTGGTTGATCTTCTTGAGCAAGTACCTTTTTTAAGTCTACTCCTCTTACTTTGTCTTGATTTGCAGGTACTAATCTATATCCACCATTATATGATTGAATTACATATTGCATTTGGGCAGATTTATTTGCATAGTCCCATATTTGCATTACTGTTCCATCACCTTTAGCATCTACTCCACCATCTGTATCAAATGATTTATTCGCTTTTAAATTTATTATTCTATATGTTCCATCTGAATTTTTGGTAAATGCCCATAATTGTGAATCATCACTTTGATTTTTAGCTTTTAATTTTAAATCATCACCATTATTAGTTCCACTTATTCCTATACAGTAATTAGAATCAACTTTTGAAACAATTCTTGCTACAAAGCTACTTTCTAAATCAGCTCTTTGTCCAAATACGAAATCATATACTCCATCATAATTTGATTCATTTCCTGCTGCATCATATGCCCAGGCTTGTACACATCCTATATTATCTCCAACAATATTTGCTTCTGCTTTTGTAAAAGTTGTTTCCCAACATCCATCTGTTGTATTGTATGACGCCCATTTTGTTGTTCCACTAGTATCTGAATTTCCTGATTGCCATGCTGAAAATTTTACAGCTGTTACTCCAACATTATCTGATGCATGAACACGTACATTTATTTTATCCTTTCCTATACTTGGAGCATGTACATGTATATTTGAAAGCACAGGCTTTTCAGAATCTCCCCAACTAGGTCTTATAACTCCCCAATAATTTAATTTCAAGTAATCAGTTTGACTGTTCCAATATACATACATATTTTGATAATAATTACTTATTTGTCTTACATATCTTCCTGAATAATTTTGATGATATGTTACATAATCTGATTCATATATTGCAACATGCCCATATGTTCCTCCTGTATATACTAATATGTCTCCTTTTTGTGGTTGTACTCCTTGTAATCTTGTACATCCATCTGGTACTTTATTTGTTGCATAGTCACAAGCATTTCCATATACTCCATCTCTATTTAGTCCTAAATGGTCATAATATGCTTGAATTAATCCTACACATTCTCCTCCATATATTGTTTGGCCACATTGTCCTTTTACCCAATCTATTGCTTCATCTGCTGACATCGCACTACTTTTGGATGTTCCTAACAATATCATTCCTAAGAAAATTAATATTGCTAATAAAATTTTCTTACTTTTCATCTATTTTCCACCCTTTTTCTAGTCTTATTTTATTCTTGTACAATATTTAAAAATCATTGATGCTACCTCAGCTCTTGTAGCTGTTCCTAAAGAGTTAAGCATCCCTTTTGAACCTGTAATTACTCCTGAGCCAACTGCCCAATTCATTCCTTCTCTAGCAAAACTTGAAATATTTTGGCTATCTTTAAATTGACTGTAATCTGCTTTTACTGCTTTATATATTCCTTTATATTTACTATATTTCCATAATATTACAGCTACTTGTTCTCTTGTTATTAAATCATCTGGTCCAAATTTTCCATTAGAATATCCACTTATTATTTTATTTTGAACAGCCCAATTTACTGCTCTATAATAATACATTTTTGTATCTTGTACATCTGGAAAAGTATTTTTGGTTGCCACATTTGGCTGTCCATTCATATTATGCAATATTGTTACTAACATTCCCCTGGTTAATTTCATATCTGGTGAAAATGTTGTTGCACTTGTTCCAGATATATATCTATTTTGATACATATATTTTACTGCTGAATAATGCCAATCTGTTATTTGAACATCTGTATAAGGAACTTCTTTTATTGAATTTGCAGGCTTTGCTCCAATATATGGATCATCTATTACATAAATTTTTCCTTTATATGCATAACATATTGTATATGGATTTATTGTTCTATTATAAATTCCACCTGTTGCGTCTATTGGAACCCATTTGCCATTTATAAATGCTACTGTCCATTCATGTGTTAAATTTGTAGCGGTTCCTGTTGGAATTCCGCACAAATATAACATATAATTTTCAAGCATCGTATATACTTCACAACTTCCTTTTAATTCTGTAAATATTCTATATATTCTATCAATATCTGCACTTGCACCATAATATCCCTGATAATCTATATTCAAATATACCCATCTTGTTATTGCTTTTGCCTTTTCTTCATCTGTTTTACAATCTTTTATTAGTTCATCTACTTTTGCTTTTATTGCTTTATATGTACTATTATCAATTTGTTTTTCAAAACAAAATGCCGTGTCATAATCTCTATCTCCATATTCATCTAATGAATATCCTTTTACTGAAGATACTCCTATTGGTTGCACATCTTTTGTTGGCATACAATCTAAATATGATTGTGCAGTTATTTGAGTTTGTGATGTTTCTCCTGTTTTTATATTTTTAAATTTTCTTCCATAATAACGAGCATAATAATGTGCTCCAGAATATTTATATCCTGTTATCATTGTATTTGGACTTATTACATTTTCTTTGTCCTCAATCCATATATTTTGAGTATTAATTGTTATATTTTCTAATGATGGGCATTCCGCAAATGAATATTCATATAAATATATAACATCACCTTTTAATGTTACATTTTTTAAACTTGTACATCTATAAAATGCAATTTCCCATACTCTCGCTATTCCTTCTGGAACTACAATTTCTTTTAAATTTGAACATTCTGCAAAAGCTCTTATTCCTATTTGAGATACTTTAGATGGTAATGTTATTTTAGTAATATTTTTATTGAATTCAAACGCACTATCTCCTATTGATGTTATTTCTCCTTTAAATACAACCTCTTTTACTTGATCTTGATACTTTACCCATGAACTATCATCTTTGTATTCTCCCGTAAAATGTTTTCCATACATTGCTCCGCTTCCAGAAATAGTTAATACACCATTTCTGTTTAATGACCATTTTACTTTTGGACCACAATCTCCTGAAGCAACTTCATCTGTTGCAAGTGAAATATTTGTTCTTATTGCTATAATCGCAATTGCTATTAAAATAATTTTTAATACACAAGATTTCATTTTTATTATCTCCTATCCCTTTATTTTACTTTTAACAATCTGTTTCAAATATGTAACACTATTGATATTCGCTATAATAGCAAATATTGCTACCACTCCTAAAACAACTGCAGAAATTACTGTACTTCTCAAATAATAAGTGAAAATTGTTACACCATACATTATTATTAAAACAAACATCAAAATTTTATTAACATTAAATTTAACATATTTTTTTACATCAATCCATCTATAAATAAACATTAAAACATATGCAATTACTGTTGAAATTGAAGCTGCATATAAACCAATCGACTTTATTAGCACTACATTTACTCCAATATTAATTATTGCTGCTATTACAGATGTTTTAGCAATTTCTTTTGTTAACTTTTTAGCAACATATATTGAACCAATAAAACTAACTAATATATTAAATACAGAACCCAATATTAAAATTGGTATTTGATAATATGCTTCTGCAAATTTCTCATTTATAAGTATATTAAATACAAATGGCATTACTGCTATTGTTCCTAAGCATAGACATCCAAAAAATCTAATTACAAAATCTAATATTTTACTAAAGAACTCATCTCTATCTTCTGAATTTATATTTATTGAAGCAGATTCAGTCCAAGTTAAATTAAATACACTATATAATGTTGTAAACACTCCTGAAAATTTATTAGCAGCTGAATATATTCCATTTTGTGCAATTCCTATCACTGCTGATATTATAGTTCTATCTGATGCACTAACAATCCACCAAGAAATCATATTTGGTATTAATGGCACAGAATATTTTATTATTTCTTTTAAAGTTGTTTTATCATATTGTTTTGGCTTTATATATTTATAAATTTTCTTTTTCATAAATATATATACTGAACACAACAAATTAGAAATTGCTGTAGCTCCAAGCATTCCATAAGCTCCCCAATGAAAAGATACAATAAATATTACATTTAATACAACTGTAAGTGCTCCTGTTATAAAACTTCCAATTGCATATGTTGGATTATCTCCAAGCCCTCTACATATTTGTAATAATATTGTTGAAAACATTCCCATTACTAAATTTGCCATCAAGAAATATTTATATTCATTGTGTATAAATGGACTTGCACATAAAAAAATGATTATACAAATTATTAATTGTATAATCATAAATCTAATTATTGTTGTTATTAATGTTGTTTGCTTTTCTTTATTTTCTCTACAATCAATTAAATATCTAAATACTCCTTGTTCAATTTGTAAGGTCGCTATTGGCAACAGTAAACTTGTTAAAGTATTTAACAAGTCTACTACCCCATATTCTTCATTGCTTAATACTGCTGTATATACTGGTAATAAGAAAAACGTTATTAATTGTGTACATATTTTACCAATAGATACTATTGCTGTGTTTTTTGCTAAGTCTTTACCTTTACTCATCAATTTTTCCTCCTAAAAGAATATCTAATTTTTCAAAATGCCTTTGTGCATCATTTTTTTGTTTTTCTACATCAAAATGTATATTTAATTGTTCGTCTGTTAATTTTTGAATATCAAATTCATCTAATTTTCTTATATCAATTATTGGAACATCTATTTCCATGTCTTGCAATACATGCAAAGTTTTATCACTATATAAAACTGGCAATATACTTTTTCCTAAAACTAAACCAATAATATTTGCATGGAATCTTCCACCTACAATTAATTGTGAATCTCCCAAAACATTTAGTACTTCTTCTATATTTCCATTATAGTAATATTTTTCTACTTTGTTTTTGTAGTCTTCTGGCAATTTATCAATTATACTTTCGATTTCTTGCTCATCATTTTCCACTTTACAAAATGACATTAAACATATTTCATATCCTTTATTATCCAAAAACTTAATTAGTTCAATCATCTTGTTTTCATATTTTTCTTGATATTTTTCATCAAGCTTGTCTTTTGGTGAAATTATAGAAATTATAGCTCTTTTCCTGTTAGTCAGCTTTATATCTGAGGTATCCATTGAAAATATTATATCAGATGCCCATCTTGTATTTGGCAAATCTTTAAATAAATCATACGAATATTTATCTCTAAAGCATACATCTTCTACTTTGCTCATCATGTTATGAATATTTTGATAATATTTTTCTGTTTTATATGGTCCAAAATTTACACCTAATATGTATCTTTTATTTTTTCCTAATGAGAAATCTCTATCTGCATCATTTTTCTCCATAAACATGCTTCCGCCAATTGTTACAACAGTGTCATATCTATTAGCTAAATATTTCTCCAATTGAAATTTTTTCAATGTTTTAAAAAAATACTTATTACTATATACTTTTAAATTACCTTTGCTATATCCTTTTTCATTTTCAGCTATAGCATAAAATTTATGATTAGGATATCTTTTGGTTAATATATTAACAAAAAGGTCATCTCCTAAATTTTTAGCAAAATACGCATCCACATATATTTTCATATTATTTATTCCTTTTTCTTATATTATTTAATCTAACAAATATTTTTGTCATATTCTTTCCTTTTAAGAAAAAATATTTTATTGCTATTTTCATTTTTTTATCAGTTACTTTTTTCTGTAATTCTTTCAAGCTTTGTTTATATCTCTTGCTAGATACAATTCGTTTTAATTGTTCATCTTTTTTTTCAGCTGTTGCAGGATTATTTTCTTTATATATGTCTATTATTTGATTGTAATAAGCCCTTGCATATCTATTATAAATATAGTCCATATTCCAATTTTTTTCGACATAAAATTCTTCTAAACATTTTGTTAATTCATATTCTATTTCAAATTTATTAGGTCTATATTTTAAATTTAATCCATTTTCTCCATCTGTGTATATGTATAATGATTCATTTACAAAACTTGCTCTTTGTATATAATTTGTATAATTCAAATTAAACAAAAAGTCTTCTCCAAGCTCATATTTTTTATCGAATCTGATGTTATGTTCTTTTATGATTTGAGAAACATATATTTTATTCCAAAGTTCATTATATAAATAATTTTCTTTTGTTATTTCTAAATACTCTTTTATATTAGTAGTATTTGCTATGTCTTCGTAATCTTTTAGTAACACTTCATCTTTAGCAATTATTCTCTTATATCCACATGTTACTAATTGAGCTTCAGTATCAATTAAATTTGAAAACATTTTATCCAAAAAATCTACTTCATATTGATCATCTGAATCTATAAACGCAATATACTCTCCTGTTGCATTTTCTAATCCTACATTTCGTGCATTACTTACATTTGGAATTTCCTGATAAATATATTTTATTCTTTTATCATTAAAGCCATTTATTATTTGCTCTGCCTTTCCTTTTTTTCCGTTTTCTATAACCAATAATTCCCAGTTTGTATATGTTTGCTTTTCTACAGATTTTATTGCATTTTCTAGAATATCATCTGAATTATATGTTGGCAGTATTATTGATATCATTTTTTGATTCCTTTCTATTTTTTCACTGAAAATATTGTTTTATATGGTAATACCTCATTATCATTGTTCAAAACATTTGTATAAACAAACATTGTACTGAATCCTAAAACAATGCAAGAATATACAACTACTTTTAGTGTTTTTTCTTTCAAATTCTTTTTGAATTTTTCATTTATTATATCTGTTATCTTATTAAACTGTAATATGCTTAAGAAATATGGAATTGATATAATTTGGAATGACACGAAATATGCAGCCATTCTTATAAATAAAGCATGTATAACTCCTGATACTGTAAGTAATACTGCCATTCCTTGAATATTAAGCAAAGTTATTCCTTGTTTATCTATCTCATTTCCTTGTTTCTTTTTAAAATAGCAAATAAAATACATTCCTAAATACATAATTAAATTTTCTGCAATCTGTAAAAATGATAATTCTCCAGCTGTATATTTTCCAGTTAAATACACATTAAATCTCGTATTTTTTATTATTGGAGTTAAAATTACCATTATATTTTTATTTAAAATTAAAATTAATACACTTAATGGAATTACCCATTTTGCATTCATTATTTTCTTCTTAGTCATTATTAATATAATAAAACATATTATGCTTGATGAATGCATTAAAAATGCTAAAATTGCACATATCACAAATCCTATATATGCTCTTTTCTTATTTTCATCCATCAAAAATTGATATCCTAACAATACAAGTGCAAATGCCACATATTGCCTTACAATATTTAATGAAGCGAAAAAATATCCTCCTAAGAAAAAGATTGCTATACTCAATATTTTATTAGTAGACTTTTTATATACTACCTCAAATATAAGTGCCAATATTATCAAAGATGTAACCGCAAATAATAAATATGGTTCTTTTGTAAACAGTAAACATATGTAATCAATTGTTTTAAAACCTATTTCCAGGTTATCTACATCATGTCCTTTTGCTAATTGATAATAGTCATATGCATATCTTTTATCATAATCTGTTCCAACATTGTATCTAAAAGCTGATACCAAAAACATTGGAACTATTGCCAACACTAGTAATGTCGTTTTGACTTTTGGTGATTTTGCTTTATTTTCAGCTAGCCATATTAAAGCTATTGTAAGCAAAAACGTTATTATATATATATACATTTTATTCTACCTCACACTCTAATTTATTCTATTAGTCATTTTGCTATATATAAGCCATGAAAATTTAAATATTGACAAACCAAAAAATGATAAAACAATTGCCATTTTATCTCTTTTAGGTGTATCTTTATATTTTAATACTTTCATTCTTTTGTTTTTTATTTTTTTTAATATTTCTTTTTCCTTCTTTTTATTTCTTGGTTTTGTAAATAATAATAACCTTAATATTCTAAAATTTGCATATAAATCAAATCTATCAATCGCCTGCTCTAAATCTGGATATTTATTTCTTAAATAATCTAACATTTCATTAGTATTTTTAATATAATCTAATTCATTTGAATTAAAACCACTTATTTTAGATATTGAATTAGGCCTTGTAAAATAAAAGTAACATTTTTTATTTCCTGTTGCAATTTTATTGCATTTTTCAATTAATTTATAAGTTGTCGCTGTATCTTCATAGACAACTCCCTTTGGATATCTTATTCCTTTAAATAATTCAATCTCATATAATTTAGCACATGCAGTAACATCACTTCTTTTAGCAAATAACATATTATAGAAGAAGTCTCTTGGAGTTAAGACTTCTATATCTTCTATGTATTCTGAATCATTTTTCAATTCATCTTCTAAATATACAATTTCAAATTCACATGTTGCTATTTGAGCATTATGTTTTTGAGCTAAATTATACATATATTCAACATAATCATTTGAGATATAATCATCAGAATCTATAAATGTTATATACTTTCCTGTTGCAACATCAATTCCTGCATTTCTCGCATCTGATAGTCCTCCATTTTCTTTATGTATAACTTTTATTCTATTATCTTTTTGTGCATATTCATCACAAATTTTAGGACAGTTATCT
>ERZ827440.2666-NODE-2666-length-15070-cov-4.286447_pt1 | contig 15070 bp, 10 predicted proteins | sample MGYA00519774_ERZ827440 | MGnify/ENA primary metagenome ERZ827440 (study PRJEB31778, sample SAMEA3449302) | human gut metagenome | biome: human gut; feature: human-associated habitat; material: faeces | place: United Kingdom | collected 2010/2012 ... | reverse complement strand
ATGCAAAAAAAACATACAAAAAAGCAAGTTTTTTGCAACACTACTGCAAAAAACTCGACAAAGAAAGATTAAGACTATATAATTAAATTGGGTGATTTAAATGATAGAAAGAAATGATTATTTAAATAAATTAATAAGATTTAAAGATAAAGAGCTTATTAAAGTTGTAACAGGTATAAGAAGATGTGGAAAATCAACATTATTCGATATTTATATAAATTATTTATTAAACAATGGAGTTGATAAAAATCAAATTATTAGACTTAATTTAGAAGATCCAGTTTATTACGAATTAACAGATTATTTAAAGTTATACAATTACATAAAGAAGAAATTAGACGAAAATAAAATGAACTACATATTTATAGATGAAGTACAAAGTATTCCTCAATTTCAAAAAGCAGTTGATGGATTATATATTCAAAAAAATGTTGATTTATATATTACTGGCTCTAATGCATTTTTGCTATCTGGAGAGCTTGCTACACTATTATCAGGAAGATATGTTGAAATAAAAATGTTACCATTATCATTTAAGGAATATAAGTCAGTTTTCCCAAATGAATCTGCCGAGTGGATATATAAAAAATATATTTCTACAGGAGCCTTTCCATATACTTTAAAATTAGATAATATAGATGATGTAGATATGTACATAAAAGGAATTTATGATTCAATCATTTTGAAAGATGTTATGGCTAGAAAAAATTTTCCAGATAAACAAATGTTACAAAGTATTGTAAATTTTATGTTAGATAATATTGGAAATATGCTTTCAACAAATAAAATTGCAGATACTATGACATCAAATGGAAGAAAGATAAGTGTTCATACAGTTGAAAATTACCTTACTGCACTAACGGAGTCTTTTATATTATACAAGGCAACAAGATATGATGTTAAAGGTAAGCAATATTTAAAAACGGGTGATAAATACTATGTATCAGATTTGGGATTACGATATTTTTTACTTGGCAGAAAAGAGCAAAGACGCGGTCATATTCTAGAAAATATAGTATATTTGGAGCTTTTAAGAAGAGGATATGATGTTTATATTGGAAAAGTAGATGAATATGAAGTAGATTTTGTTGCTATTAATAGTAAAGGAATAGAATATTATCAAGTAGCTGAATCTGTAAGTGATGAAAATACTTTGAATAGAGAGCTAAGGTCATTGGATATTATAAGTGATCATTATCCTAAATTTTTATTAACAATGGATATAGATCCAGAAACATCTTACAATGGCATAAGAAAAATTAATGTGCTTGATTGGTTATTGGATTGATTTATGTGATTTCAATTATTAAACAATTTTAAATGTCGAAAAATGTCGAATATTGCAACATGATTATCATTGCAATATTCGACATTTTTTGATTTAATCTAGTTGAAAAATGTATATTTAACCTATTGATTTTTTATATATTTTGATATTTAATACAAAAAGAAAAGTTAACTACCAAGAAAGAAAAGGAGGCACAATATATGCAATATTACAATATAAAAGTAGCTGTATTATTAAAAAATGATACACAAGCATTTGAAAACTACGAAAAAATATCTAAATTAATATCAGCTTCAATGCTAAAAGATCAAGCATTAAAACAACTGCATGAAGAAAACAGATATAAAAATTATGTTTTTTGTAATTTATACCCAATAGAAAAAGATGGTATATATAAAGCTGGAAATATCTACACATTTCAAATACGAACAATTGACTTTAAATTAGGTCTAAAAATAAAACAAGTATTAAATAACTTTCAAAATGAAGAATTTAAAGTAATTGTAAGTGACCTAGAAACTAGTACTCAAAGAAAAATTAATACTTTAGCTACTTTAACACCAGCTATAATAACATCAGACAAAGGTGATTATTTAATAAACAATGATATGCAATTAGTAAAAGAGCGAATACTAGCAAATGCTCAAAAAAAGTATAACCAATTATACAACGAAAAAATAGATATGGATTTCATAAAATCAATAAAACAAATTAACAACAAACCAATAAAAATACCATACAAAAGTATAAATATTCTAGGATATAAATTTGAAATAGAAGTAAAAGACGATCCAATTTCACAAAATCTGGCATATCTAATACTATCAGTAGGACTACTAGAAAAAAATGCAGAAGGTTTCGGTTTCTGTAAAGCTAAATAAAAAGCAAGGAGGTGTTTTATTAAATGACATATGACTTAATACAAACATTCAAACAAATATTTAAAGATGATAAAGTTGTTTTAGATTCATACAAAATGGATGCTGGATATTATTATTTAGCAAAAAAAGATGGAACTTTACAACGATTGATTGTTAATAGGGATAATGAAAGTGATGATTATGAGTTATATAAATATTTAAAAGTAAGAGATTTTTATAGCAAATGTTTAAATAACAAACCAATTAATAGTGGATATAAAGAGGTTATTAAAAATGTGACATATTCAATGAAGAATAAGCAAATACATAGTAATAATGCATATACATTATTTTTTAAGAATACATCTGTAGATGGATTGTGTATTGATTGTAATGATTCTTTTAGCTATGAAATATTTGAAAAGGGAATTAACAAATATTACGAATCTTTAGGAAAGTTAGGAAGCTCTAAGGAAGAAAAAATATTATTAAGTGAGTTTTATAATAAAGAAGAGCTAGAAAATGCTAAAAGCAAAATGATAAATGCTTTTTATTTAGTATATTCAGACTTTATGAAGGAAGACAAATCAAAAGAAACCTGGATAAAAATATTTTTAGAAGAAGGGTATGATGAATATATAAAATCTGCAAATATATATTTAACACTAAAATTATTTAATACAAATAGCAACAATATTAAAGTCGATGATGAAATTTATGGTGTAAATAACTATAATTATGGACTAAATTCAAAGAAACCATATCTAGAATTAAAATCTACACCATATAAAGTAAGCTCTTTAATATCAAAAGAAGATGTTAATATCCTAAATAATATGTATAAATGGTTATACAATAATGGTGTTAGCGAAACAGTACTAAAATTACCAAGAGAATGGGATTTCAAGGGTATTGCTACTGAAAAAAGTGATATATTAAATAAAGATTTATATTTGATAAAAGTAGCAGGAAACAATGGTGTAGCAAGAGTTGACGATTTTCAATACATAACCAATTTTACTACGAAAATTAGAGAGTTTGTTGTTAATGATACAATCCGCAAAGTAGGCAATGAATTTAAAACTGAAAATATATATGGTCTTGAGTTTTATACAAGCAATACTTGGATTGCTAATAATAGTAAATCTGAAAAAAACTATTTAAGAGATTCTTATTATGATTTTGAAAATAAGGTTTCAAAATCAATAGCAATATCTAATTGGAAAAAGGATTTTTTAAAACAGAATGCAACAATATTTTTTGAATTATTTCAAAAAGAAGATGAAACAAATTTTGTTCATAATTTAAATAAATTTGGAGTTTATCTAATCGAAAATACTATTATTGAAGAATTAGAAAAAAATAAACAATACATATCTAGTCCATTTAATTCAATAAATACAATGAATTTATGGATTGCATATAAAAAGTACTTTTGTAAAGAAGGAGAGGTTGATGAAGAAATGAAAATTAACAATGTACAAGAGGAGTGTTTCAAAATTTTGCAAGATAATAAAACAATACAAACTGATGAACAGTATTACTTTTTAGCTGGACAAATAGCTTTTTACTTGTTAACTCAAAGCAAGGCTTCAAAATTAACACAAGATATGACAGCTCCATTTGTAAAAGCTGGAAATTTAAAGAAATTGAAAGATGAACTTAGATGTTTATATGAAAAATATAATTATGAGCTATATTTACAAGACGATAGATTTAACAATATATTTTCTCAATTATTATTACAAGAGCCAGATACAAGTGTTAAAGATAATAAAGATTTAATATTAGCAGGAATGCTTTCAAGCAATATGTTTTATACAAAAAAAGAAGATAAATAGAACGTGGAGGTAGATTAATATGAAAAATAGAGTTTATGGAGTAGTTGGAATTAAAAGCAAAATGGCCAATTGGAATGCAGATTTTACAGGAAGACCAAAAACAACATCTGATGGTACAATTTTTGGTAGTGATAAAGCTTTTAAATATCCAATTAAAAAAATGTGGGAAGCTGAAAATAAAAAAGTTTTATATGTAAAATCATACAAAAATGAAAAGGATAACATTCAAGCAAGAACTTTAGCAGAAAGATTTGAACAATTATTTGGAAAAAAAGTTAAAGATATTAAAGATAAAAAAGAGCTTATAAAAGATTTATTTTCTGCAATTGATGTTCAAAACTTTGGAGCAACTTTTGCTGAAGAAAAAAATAACATTAGTATAACAGGTGCAGTACAAATTGGACAAGGATTTAACAAATATGAAGATTCTACTACAGAAACAATAGAAATATTATCACCATTTACAGATGCTAAAAAAGAAGATGCAAAAAACACATCTATTGGTAAAAAAATAGTATCAAACGAAGCACACTATTTTTACCCATTTTCTGTAAATCCAGAAAATTATAATATTTACACAAACGAAATTGATGGACTAGAAGGCTACACAAAAGAAGCATATGATGCATTTAAAGAAGGATGCCTAGTATCTGCAACAGCATATAACACAAATAGCAAAGCTGGATGTGAAAACGAACTTGCTATATTTGTAGAATGTAAAGAATCTAGCAAATTATATTTAGCAAATTTAGATGAATATATAAATTTCAAAAAAGGTGAAGAAAAAGACATTATCGATTTATCTGAATTAATGCAAATTTTAAATAAAGATGAAGTAAAAAAAGAAATAGAAAAAGTAGAAATATACTATAATCCATATACTACAGAGTTAGAAGGAGATTTAGCAATAGCTGATGTAAAAAATTTATTTTAAAAAGGAGGATTTTATATGCTAGAAACAATAAAATTTGAGTTATCTTCTAGAATGGCAATTATAAAAAAGCCTGATAGTAACGAAACTTATTATACATATACTTTTCCTCATAAAATAATGATTTACGGTATTTTGGGAGCAATTATTGGCTTAAATGGATATAACTATTATTCATTTAAAAAATGTTTAAAAGAAGATGTCGAAGATCTACCAGAATTTTATTCAAAACTTTGTAATTTAAAAATTGCTATTGTTCCATATATAGATAATAAAAACTTCAAAAAGAAAATTCAAAGTTTTAATAATTCAGTTGGATATGCCTCACAAGAGCAAGGTAATAATTTAATTGTAAAAGAGCAATGCTTGGAAAATCCAAAGTGGGATATTTATATAATGGATAATAATTCAGATGAATATAATAAAATAAAAGAATATTTATTAAATCGTAAATGTGAATATATTCCATACATTGGAAAAAACGACCATTTTGCCAATATTAAAAATGTAGAAGTTTTCAATATTGAAAGCATAAGTAATAGTGAAAAAATTGATAGTATTTTTGACAAAGATATATTAGCAGATTATATTGATGACTTTGATGAAATGTTTGCCTGGGATTTTACAGGAAAAAAGGACAAAGAATACGAATATACAGAAGTAAATCCAACTAAGCTAAATGAAAAAATTGGATATACAAATTTTAAACAATTTATTTTTACAAATAAATCTTTGAAAATAAAGGAAAATTCGGATTTATTTTTGGTAAATGGTAAAATAATTTATTATTTTTAGAGGTAGTGTGTATGAAAAGTAAATATATAGATGAAATTATAAATGATAATAAATATACATATTATGCACATAGAAAAGAGAGCAACTGCGAAAAAGAGCTGCTCTCTTCTCATTTAAAGTTAACATATATGTATTATAAAAAAATGGAAAAATATAAAAAATTAAATGATAAAGTTATAGGTATCGTTAAAGATGCATTTTGTGTGGAAGAAGAAATTGCAAAAATAATATATGAGTATTTCGAATCTGCAATTTATTATCATGATGCTGGAAAAATTAATCCGTTATTTCAAAAAGATAAGATGCTAAATGATTTAGGGTTAACACCAAAATTCAAAGATAGTACACATGCAGCATTGTCAGCTCGTATTTATATAGATTGTATGCAAAAAAATATTAATGAAGAAAATATAGATGGAAAATCTAAAATTTTATTATATTACGCAGTATACTATTTCGGATATATTATATCTAGACACCATACAAATTTAGAAAGCATTACAGAACTTGCAGATGCAATTAAAGGAAAAAATATTCCTCAAATATTTGATGGTTCAGATGAATTATATGAAATCCATTTAAATACAAACAGTGTAAAAAAATTCTTTGATAGGTTTGAAATTAATTCAATAAGTTTATATATACTATGTAAAGTTTTATACTCGTGCTTGGTAAGCGCTGATTTTTATGCTACATATGAATATATGACTGGGAATATGGTTCCAATTGATACATATAAAAACGAGAATTTATTTGATAAATATGATAACTCCGATTTAATTAAGTCTATCAGAAAATACGAAAATAAAGAAAAGGATATTTCTGGTATCAATAAATTAAGAAGTGACATATTTTTAGAGGCAGAGCACAATTTATTAAAAAATATAAATAATGATATTTTTTATATAGAAGCTCCAACTGGTGCTGGAAAAACAAATATGGCAATTAATATTGCTAAAATTCTATATAAAAATAATACTGATATAAAATCAATACAATACATATTTCCATTTAATGCTATTATTGAGCAAACAGATAATACATTTGGCTCTTATTTTGATAAATTTAGCGATTATATGGTTATAAATTCAGTATCTTCTATGGTTAAGGATATAAACGAAAATTTAGATTATGAGCAATTTTATATAAAAAATGTATTTAAACATTTTCCTATTATTATAACATCACATGTTAATTTATTTAATACATTGTTTGGAACAGGCAAAGAGCCCAATTATGGCTTATATCACTTAATTGATAGTGTAATTGTTATAGATGAAATTCAAGCATACTCTAACAAAATATGGAGAGAAATGATTGAAATGTTTAGTAAGTATTCAAGCTTATTAAATATAAAATTTGTAATAATGTCAGCTACATTACCAAGATTAGATAATTTACTTAATAAAGATAACCAAAATAGCAAAGTTTTGAATAATAGTTTTGCGAAATTTTATGCCTTAATACAAAATACAAATAAATATTATCAAAATGAAATTTTTAAAAATAGAGTTATTTTAAATTTTGATTTATTAGGTAAAAAGATAACAAAGGAAGAGCTTATAAAATCTATTATTATGCATAAAGATAAAAAGGTTTTAGTTGAGTGTATAAAAAAAGATACAGCAGATGAATTGTATAAATTATTATCTGATGAAGCGGATAATGTTCAAATTTTAACTGGAGATGATAACAAATATAGAAGAAATGAAATAATAAAAATGAGCAAGCAAGATGAACCAATTATTATTGTTGCAACTCAAACAATAGAAGCAGGTGTTGATATAGATATGGACATTGGTTTTAAAGACATATCATTTATTGATGGTGAAGAGCAGTTTATAGGAAGAATAAATAGATCTAGCAAAAAGAAAAATTGTATAGCATATTTTTATAATATGGATGATGCAAGAGGAGTTTACAAAAGTGATAATAGACTAGAATTCAGCTTGGAAAAAGAAGAGGTTAGACAATGGCTAAAAAATAAAGAATTTGATAAATTTTACAACAAAGTATTAACAAAAATATATGAAAAATCTGAAGAATACACTAATGAAAATATAGAAAACTTCTTTGAGAGTTGCAAATATATTAACTATAAAAAAGTCCAAGAAAAAATGGAATTAATAAGAAAAGATGATTCAATACAATTATTTCTTAATTACACAATTGATTATAATGGTTCGAAAATAAAAGGATGTGATGTATTTGAAGAGTATAAATCTATTTACTTAGATGATTCTTTGAAATATGCAGAAAAGAAAATAAAATTATCAAGTATGGCTGAAAAAATGAGTTTATTTACATATACAATTTTTTCTAAAGATACAAACATTATAGAAGGCGAACAATTTGGAAATATGTATTATATAGAAAATGGTGAAGATTATATTGAAAACGGAAGATTTAATAGAGCAAAATATCTAGGAAATGGGGATGGTCTATTTTTATGAAAATAACAGGAACTATAATTAATTATTATTTTCATTGCAAACGCCAATGTTATTTATTTGCTAATAGAATAAATATGGAAGATAATTCCGAAGATGTAAGAATTGGTAGAGTATTACATGAAATAAGAGCAAAAGATGGCAAAAATACTGAAATTAAATATGACAATATGGTTTTAGATAAAATAACAGATAAGTATATTGAAGAATTTAAAAAAAGTGATGCTGATGTACAAGCTGCACGAATGCAATTATTATTTTATTTAAAAAATTTAGCTGATAAAGGTGTAAAAAAAGAGGGAAGATTGGTATGCAAAGAAAAAAATAAAAATGAAAAGATGGAGAAAATAGTACTAGATGATATTACTGAAAAGGAACTAAATCAATGCTTAAATGAAATTGAAGTATTAATAAATAGCACGAATGTACCTAATGTGGAAAATGACAAGAAGTGCAGTAAATGTGCATATTATGAATATTGTTATATATAAGGATGTGATGTAAATGAAATCAGAAAGTAAGTATATTTTTTCAAAAGGGGACTTTACCAGAAGTGATTTCAGTATAAAATTTAAAAATGAAAGTGGAAACTTTTATTTACCAATAGAAAAAGTAAAAGAGCTATATTGTTTTAATGATGTTACCATTTCTACTAAATTATTAGACATATTAGCAACTGCTGGAATAATAGTTCATTTTTTCAATTATTATGGAAATTATATTGGTACATTTTATCCTAAAGAGAATTTAATAAGTGGTAGATTGATCGTAAAACAAGTTGAAACATTTCAAAATCATAGAATTGAGATTGCAAAAGCTTTTGTCAAAGGAATTGCACAAAATATTAAATCTATATTATATCATTATTACAGACATGGTGTTAAAGAAATAAAGCCGGTTATAGATTTTTGTAATAAAGATATTGAAAAACTATTAAGCAAGACGAAAGATATCAAACAAGTTTTATCTGTTGAAGGAAAAATTTGGGCAGAATTTTACGATTCTTTTAAGTTTTTTCTACCAGAAGATTTTATAATAAATAAAAGAGTAAAAAGACCACCAGACAATCCAATGAATGCGTTGATATCATTTGGTAATACATTATTATATACAAAAACAATATCAGAAATTTATAATACTCATTTAGATCAATCAATATCATTTTTACACGAGCCAAGTGAAGCTAGATTTTCATTAAGTCTAGATTTATCAGAAGTATTTAAACCTGTAGTGGTTTATAAAACTATATTTGATTTGGTAAATAATAAGAAAATAAAAGTAGAAAAACACTTTAATGCTAAATTAAACTATTCATTATTGAATGATGAAGGAAAGAAAATTTTTATTTCTGCTTTTGAAGATAGGTTAAACCAAACTTTTGAACATCCTGTATTAAAAAGAAAAATTACATATAAACATGCTATAAGATTAGATGGATATAAATTGATAAAATTTATTACAGAAGGAAAAGAATTTATACCGTTCGATATAGAAAAAAAGGAATAGAAGCGGAGAAACGGAGGAATTTTCAAATATGGCAAAGAATATTAATTATAATTATGTTTTTTTATTTTATGATGTAGGAGTAAAAAGAGTTAACAAGGTTTTTAAAAAATGTAAAAAGTATTTAAATCACTGGCAAAAATCAGTATTCAGAGGACCTTTAACAAATTCAGAAATATTAGAGCTAGAAAATGAATTAAAAAAGATAATAAACAAAGAAGAAGATTTTATTTCAATAATTAAAATAATGGATTTCAAAAAAATAGGCGAAACAACATTAGGAACAGCAGATAAGAATACCGAAGACATATTTATATAAAAAAGAGTTTTCCAAAGAAATTACAGAAATGCTTGAAAAATCGAAGGTTTAAAAAATAGTAATTAGCTGGAAAAAACGTTGAAAAGATATTGATTGTTTGGGATTTATGGTGTATAAGTATAAGGAAGATGCCAGTAGTGGCGTTGGTTTAACTTTAACATGAGATGTATTTAAATTTATTAAGTGAATGCTATAACAATTTAATGAAAAAGTTTAACTTTAACATGAGATGTATTTAAATCCAACTTTTGATTTGGATATATTAAATTAGGATTTGGTTTAACTTTAACATGAGATGTATTTAAATAATCCTAATAAATTTATATCTTTCTTCCCCATATAGTTTAACTTTAACATGAGATGTATTTAAATTATAAAACTTCCTTAAATTTCATTTTAAAGCCTTCCAGTTTAACTTTAACATGAGATGTATTTAAATCTCTTAATACATACCAATATAGCTTAGTTTTTAATTGTTTAACTTTAACATGAGATGTATTTAAATCTGAAAATTTATCTGCTATAGGTAAATACATCTCGTTTAACTTTAACATGAGATGTATTTAAATACAATACAAGCAGAAACCGAGAAGGTAAATTTTAAGTTTAACTTTAACATGAGATGTATTTAAATTAATTAAAGAATGTAAATGATTTTATAGTATTTTAGTTTAACTTTAACATGAGATGTATTTAAATCTAATGGACTTAGACTTAATTAAAAGAGATAAAGAGTTTAACTTTAACATGAGATGTATTTAAATGATTTAGATAATATAAAACAATTAAAAGGAGGCGAGTTTAACTTTAACATGAGATGTATTTAAATTCTGTATTTTCTACCAATTGGCACTTTGGAAACCAGTTTAACTTTAACATGAGATGTATTTAAATTGCATTTTGCTTATATTCCCTTGTTTTGATATATATGTTTAACTTTAACATGAGATGTATTTAAATTTGGAAAGATTTTATTTTATCAAAACGTAAAAAATAGTTTAACTTTAACATGAGATGTATTTAAATATGGTTTACGCAAGCTGTTTCTGATGGATTCTATCGTTTAACTTTAACATGAGATGTATTTAAATGGCAATAAAAACGTACTCTATAAATAAATACGGCAAGTTTAACTTTAACATGAGATGTATTTAAATAATGGTAACTGGTCAGAAACAGCAACATTTGATACAGTTTAACTTTAACATGAGATGTATTTAAATACATAATATTTACCATCTTGAAAACAAACATAAAGTTTAACTTTAACATGAGATGTATTTAAATTTTTTTTTCTTCCTCCTTATCCAAATTATTAATTTTGTTTAACTTTAACATGAGATGTATTTAAATTTCCGTTTAGCCTCTGAAATCAATCAAAATCCACAGGTTTAACTTTAACATGAGATGTATTTAAATTTATAATTAGAAATTCCCATAGCTTTTAATTTTTCCAGTTTAACTTTAACATGAGATGTATTTAAATTTATACTTAATTTCTACTACATAATTATTTTTACCGTTTAACTTTAACATGAGATGTATTTAAATTTCTTATCACAAAAATTTATAATTTGAAGGTAATTAGTTTAACTTTAACATGAGATGTATTTAAATTATACAAAACACACTTTATTTGCAGAAAATGGGAGTTTAACTTTAACATGAGATGTATTTAAATTATTTTCCTTCCGTATATTTAGCATAATCATCTTCAGTTTAACTTTAACATGAGATGTATTTAAATTAAATACAATAAATTTAATTGGATTAACTGTAATTGGTTTAACTTTAACATGAGATGTATTTAAATAAATATAGGAAAATTAGACGTATACGGTAGACCTGTTTAACTTTAACATGAGATGTATTTAAATAGTTGATGTTGTAAACAATAAAAAAATATATCATCAATGTTTAACTTTAACATGAGATGTATTTAAATGTTTGGTTGTGATTTTTATTACAATAGCATAGAAGAGTTTAACTTTAACATGAGATGTATTTAAATCGTAACGAATTAAAACGTTTTTTGGCATCTTTAAGGTTTAACTTTAACATGAGATGTATTTAAATAGAAATTAATTTCGATAAGCAATATCCTGTTACAGTGTTTAACTTTAACATGAGATGTATTTAAATTTACCTACTCCATCTAAATATATTCCATATCCGAGTTTAACTTTAACATGAGATGTATTTAAATTTTACAGATTTATAACCTTTTATAAAGCAAACGAGTTTAACTTTAACATGAGATGTATTTAAATGATTTAAGGGAATGGTACACATCTAGTGGTTTTATATGTTTAACTTTAACATGAGATGTATTTAAATTTTTCACCGTAGTAGATACCAATATTATTAAAACTGTTTAACTTTAACATGAGATGTATTTAAATCAGATTATCTCTAGCTCATTGTTCTCATTATTTTGGTTTAACTTTAACATGAGATGTATTTAAATTCGTATATGAACGGTAGATATAAAGCTAAACAAGAGTTTAACTTTAACATGAGATGTATTTAAATATCAATGAGTCAACAAATAATTGAAAAATTAGATAAAGTTTAACTTTAACATGAGATGTATTTAAATATGGAGGAAATGTAAGAGTTAAATTCAATAGTATGTTTAACTTTAACATGAGATGTATTTAAATAAGTATCATAATTACCCTAAATACATCAAATTACCGTTTAACTTTAACATGAGATGTATTTAAATTTGCATCAAACATTTTTATACACAGTTGAAGTTCTATGTTTAACTTTAACATGAGATGTATTTAAATTAGTAGATTATATAATTAGCTTCTTGTAAATTAAGTTTAACTTTAACATGAGATGTATTTAAATTGTCTATTACCGTTTTTTCTGTTTTATTACTTATTGTTTAACTTTAACATGAGATGTATTTAAATATCGATAATAAAGACAAAGAGGCAATAGAACATATTGTTTAACTTTAACATGAGATGTATTTAAATCGTAAGAATGGGCGCAGGAACAAATTATAAAGCAGTTTAACTTTAACATGAGATGTATTTAAATGACGAACTACTAAACAAATGTTATATAATAGGCACGTTTAACTTTAACATGAGATGTATTTAAATAATATCTAACAAAGATACAGAAATATCACAATTAGTTTAACTTTAACATGAGATGTATTTAAATAAAGATATAATTGACATCTTAAAAGATGGAGAAACGTTTAACTTTAACATGAGATGTATTTAAATAGTGTTTTATGCAAAAAAGTTGAAAAAATTTTTTGAGTTTAACTTTAACATGAGATGTATTTAAATATGGTTTACGCAAGCTGTTTCTGATGGATTCTATCGTTTAACTTTAACATGAGATGTATTTAAATGGCAATAAAAACGTACTCTATAAATAAATACGGCAAGTTTAACTTTAACATGAGATGTATTTAAATAATGGTAACTGGTCAGAAACAGCAACATTTGATACAGTTTAACTTTAACATGAGATGTATTTAAATACATAATATTTACCATCTTGAAAACAAACATAAAGTTTAACTTTAACATGAGATGTATTTAAATTTTTTTTTCTTCCTCCTTATCCAAATTATTAATTTTGTTTAACTTTAACATGAGATGTATTTAAATTTCCGTTTAGCCTCTGAAATCAATCAAAATCCACAGGTTTAACTTTAACATGAGATGTATTTAAATTTATAATTAGAAATTCCCATAGCTTTTAATTTTTCCAGTTTAACTTTAACATGAGATGTATTTAAATTTATACTTAATTTCTACTACATAATTATTTTTACCGTTTAACTTTAACATGAGATGTATTTAAATTTCTTATCACAAAAATTTATAATTTGAAGGTAATTAGTTTAACTTTAACATGAGATGTATTTAAATTATACAAAACACACTTTATTTGCAGAAAATGGGAGTTTAACTTTAACATGAGATGTATTTAAATTATTTTCCTTCCGTATATTTAGCATAATCATCTTCAGTTTAACTTTAACATGAGATGTATTTAAATTAAATACAATAAATTTAATTGGATTAACTGTAATTGGTTTAACTTTAACATGAGATGTATTTAAATAAATATAGGAAAATTAGACGTATACGGTAGACCTGTTTAACTTTAACATGAGATGTATTTAAATAGTTGATGTTGTAAACAATAAAAAAATATATCATCAATGTTTAACTTTAACATGAGATGTATTTAAATGTTTGGTTGTGATTTTTATTACAATAGCATAGAAGAGTTTAACTTTAACATGAGATGTATTTAAATCGTAACGAATTAAAACGTTTTTTGGCATCTTTAAGGTTTAACTTTAACATGAGATGTATTTAAATAGAAATTAATTTCGATAAGCAATATCCTGTTACAGTGTTTAACTTTAACATGAGATGTATTTAAATTTACCTACTCCATCTAAATATATTCCATATCCGAGTTTAACTTTAACATGAGATGTATTTAAATTTTACAGATTTATAACCTTTTATAAAGCAAACGAGTTTAACTTTAACATGAGATGTATTTAAATGATTTAAGGGAATGGTACACATCTAGTGGTTTTATATGTTTAACTTTAACATGAGATGTATTTAAATTTTTCACCGTAGTAGATACCAATATTATTAAAACTGTTTAACTTTAACATGAGATGTATTTAAATCAGATTATCTCTAGCTCATTGTTCTCATTATTTTGGTTTAACTTTAACATGAGATGTATTTAAATTCGTATATGAACGGTAGATATAAAGCTAAACAAGAGTTTAACTTTAACATGAGATGTATTTAAATATCAATGAGTCAACAAATAATTGAAAAATTAGATAAAGTTTAACTTTAACATGAGATGTATTTAAATATGGAGGAAATGTAAGAGTTAAATTCAATAGTATGTTTAACTTTAACATGAGATGTATTTAAATAAGTATCATAATTACCCTAAATACATCAAATTACCGTTTAACTTTAACATGAGATGTATTTAAATTTGCATCAAACATTTTTATACACAGTTGAAGTTCTATGTTTAACTTTAACATGAGATGTATTTAAAT
>ERZ827440.2661-NODE-2661-length-15095-cov-3.597407_pt1 | contig 15095 bp, 9 predicted proteins | sample MGYA00519774_ERZ827440 | MGnify/ENA primary metagenome ERZ827440 (study PRJEB31778, sample SAMEA3449302) | human gut metagenome | biome: human gut; feature: human-associated habitat; material: faeces | place: United Kingdom | collected 2010/2012 ... | reverse complement strand
CCGTTTCCGAAACCTTCGGTGCAAACGTTGAATGGATAGACGACTCAAATACAGTGGCTGTTGCAACAAAGCAGGGACAACACAAAATAAAAGCTGTAACCGGAGAAAAGAATATAAAGGACGAAAACGGCACTATCCTTATATGCATAGCATATTCGTATCCGGTGATTGATAATTATGAAAAAAACGGATATGTAAGTCAGCTTAATAATGAATATAAGGCTTATGCGGAAAGCTTTGTAAAAGATGCAGAATCACATACAGAGGATGCAAGGCTTATGCATGAGGAAATGGGTGCGAATTACCGCCCGATGGAGTTTAGTCTTTCCTATGAGGTACAGACCGACAGAAAGGGCATCCTTTCCGTTACAAACTATGAATATTATGACCTTAGCGGTGCTCATCCGAGCACAACAAGACAGTCAAGAACCTTTGATATGGTAAACGAAAAGGAACTTGCACTTTCCGATGTTGTAAACGGTAACGACGACGAACGCCACACAATGGTTTATGATGTTTTTATAAAATATTTTGAGGAAAATTACGAAGGCTTTTCTGCAGAAACAGCGGAGAAAATTGACGATGAAGCCGACAACGTAAAGTTTTATCTCACAGATGATTCTTTGGTGCTGTATTTTGATGTATATCAGGTAGGACCGTATGCAATGCAGTATCCTACGGTTGAGCTTTCCTATTCACCGGGAGTGTTTAAACTTGACTGGTCGGCTGACAGCATTGAAAATGTTGCTTTAAACGGAGGCAACTTTACGAATGAAATGAAATTGCCGATTACATATGATTATAACGATTACGGTGCAAATGCGGTTGACCGAAAGGGCGACCACAAGGATTCTCCATACTTTTCGAGCGTAGATTTTTATAATGCAAAGTGCACCGACAGCCTATCCATTCTGCCGCAGTTTAAAACCATTCAGCAGACCTCATGGTGGTCATGCGGCGTAAGCAGCGTAGAAATGGTGCTAAGTTTTTACGGCAGGCTTGGTGATTGGAACGAAAAGACACTGGCAGACCTCAGAGATGACCATTCTGACATTCATATGGGAACCTGCCTTGACCAGATTATCGAAATATTCGATAAGGTTGGCGGTTTCAAACTTGAAACTACCTACGATTACAAGGATAACCTTGATGAAATAAATATGGCATTTATCAAGCAGCACATTAAGGACGGAATTCCGGTTATTGTGGGCTGGAATGACTGGGGCGGACACTGGCAGGTGATTATCGGTTATGACGACATGGGAACACAGTACGAGGGCGACGATGTGATCATTGTTGCAGATCCCTTTGATACCACCGACCATAATCAAGACGGCTACGGCGTTTACGGTGCGGAAAGATTTATATATAACTTTACTTTCTATGATTTCTTTAATGATGATGGACATTTAAAGGATAAGTGTTTTGTAGCGGTAAAACCGGAATAGCAAAGTTAAGTAAAAGAACAAGCGATACTGCAGTATAATGCCGCAGTAACGAGGCGGTATTGTTCCTTTTTTGATTGACATGAAAATTCCTCTGTGATTTTGGATTTGTTTGTGTCCATTCCATTATATCACACTTTTTTTCTATCCATCAAATATGGGAAGGTGGCACAGCATACTGTCAATTGGCAGTAAAGTATACAATGCAATGTCTTAACAGACGACTTGTGAAATGGGTAATGAGTAAATATAAGCGTTTCAGAGGTCACAGAAGGCGAGCAGAAGAATGGCTGTAAAAACTTATAAAAAGAGAACCCAGAATGTTTGCACATTGGGTTCTCGGTTGGATATCATAGCAGTGAATACGAAGAGCCGTGTGAAGCTATGGCTTCACGCACGGTTCTATGAGAGCCTTGAGGTGAAACTCCTCTTGGCTACTCGACTGAGAGGACGGCTAATCAATTAATGGTTAGTCTCCTACTCGATTGGAATTAAAGGCGCCAAAACAAAAAATTAGTCGGCAGAGTTTTTTGAAGATATTTTACAGCAGATCTCTTTATAATGTATAAGTTTTTCTAGTCAGCTCTCTTTCAGCTATACCAACGGAATTGTGAGTACTGCATCCTTCAGGTTCTCGGAGTGTGCATAGACTTTTAAAGCTCCGGCTTGTGTACCGACCTGAACTGCGGCGGTAATTCGTCCGGCTCTCATTTTTCTGTCGGGCAGAGCCGGGGGATTATGGTCGGTTATATCCGAGCCTGTTCCGATTATGCGTCCGAGGCGGTTTGTGTTAAAGCTGACAAACGGTGCAGCGTCGGGAACCTCGCGGCCTTGCGAATCGGTACAGAAGCAGGTAATGATTGCGGTGTCCCTGCCGTTTGCATGGGAAATTTTATTTTCCAGCTTTAAATTAAGCTGTACGGCACGACCTGTTGTTTCGCAAGTATCTGTGCATACGGTTTTACCGCCCATGCGTGCCTTAACTGTCAGTGTTCCCGGCATATATTCAACGCTCCACTCGCCGTGGCCGTATTTTTCAATTTCCTTTTTGCCCAGGCTTTTTCCGTTGAGGTAAAGTTCAAGCTCTTCGCAGTTTGTGTATGCGACTACGCGGATTATTTCACCCTCGCGTCCCTCAAAATTCCAGTGCGGCAGGAGATGAACAATTGGACGGTCGTCAATCCAGTGCGACTGGTTTTGATAAAAAGCGTCCTTTTTCTGTAAATATAGATCTATTGCTCCGGATTGTGAGCATAATCTGGGCCATACGGTTTCACCACGGTGTTCAAAGGCAATCCACTGATATGAACCCAATACCCATTCACGTTCACAGATGAATTTCCAGGTTTTTTCTCTGCCGAGAAACCATGCGGTTGTATCCTTATCATAAGCACTCATAAAAGCTCTTTCGCCGCTGGCATCATCATACCAGCCGCGGGTAGTGCCTGTTGCACAGCATTCCGATGAAAAAACAGGCTTCCGGGGATATTTTTTATGTATCTTGTCGAATTTGTCAAGATTATAGTTTATTCCTATGGCGTCAAGCTCGTCATATACGGTCGCAACATCGGGATCGTTGGAGACGGCACTCATTATGATGCGCGTATTGTCAAGCTTGCGCACAAATGCCATAAGGTTTTTGCATATACGGCGGCCTTCTTCGGTCAGATGATGCGGTTCCTCGTTTCCTACCGACCAAAAAAGGACAGAAGGACGGTTTCGGTCGCGTTTGATTAGCATTTCAAGCTGCTGTTTTCCCTCGTCTGTAGATTCAAACCACCGCGTTTCCGCCATAACAATGAATCCAAGCTCGTCCAATGCGTCCATTATGGCTTCTGCCTGCGGATAGTGGCTGGTGCGGTAGCCGTTTGCTCCCATTTCCTTTATCATTTCAATTTTATATCTGTGTACATTGTCAGAAACGGCTTTTCCGGTCAGCCCACAGTCCTGATGCGCACAAACTCCCTTTATTTTAATATGCTTGCCGTTGAGAAATAAACCCTTGTCTGGATCAAGGGTGAATGTACGGAAGCCTGTACGAGTTGTATATCTGTCGCATTCTGCACCGTTTACCGATATTATTGTTTCAACAGTATACAGATACGGATTTTCCAAATCCCACAGTATGGGCGCTTCAACCTGCATATTATATACTGCGGTAGCTTTTTCTCGAAGCGGAATGTCTATACTGCCTGATGCTTCGGATACAGCGTTATTGCTGCGGTCATAAATGATACTTTTATATTCTGCTGTTATGTCTTCATAACGATCGTTTATAATTGTAGTTTCGGTTTTTACATTCCAGATATCACTTTCAGATTTTTGCGGCGCAACATAAACACCCCATAGATCGACAGCGATGGTATCGGTTTTATTGAGCCAAACGTGACGGTAAATTCCTCCGCCCTCATACCACCAGCCCTCATGTTCGTTTGTTTCAACATATACGGCAAGAACATTTTCTTCATCGCCGAATTTCACAACGTCACTTATATCAACCTCAAAACTGTTATATCCGCAGAAATTGTGCTTCATAAGACAGCCGTTCAGATAGACGGTTGAGTGAGTGGCTACACCGTCAAACAAAAGTGTAATCCTTTTGCCTTTGTCCTCATCGGAAAGCCGAAAACTTTTTCTGTACCATGCGTTTTCGTATTTAAAAAAACCAAGTGTGTTGTTTTCAAAGCGTTCGGGACGCTGAGTGATAACATAGTCATGGGGAAGCGTTACAGGCTCCCATTGATCGGTGCGTATTTCGTGGTCATGTGAAAAGTCATCGGGAACCGCATTGTAGTGCCGTGAAGCAGGTCCCCATAGTTTACGTTCGGTCTTTGATTGTGTATAAACAGGGCCTTTATCAGAGGGGTATTTAATATTAATATCCCCTCTGTGAAAAATCCATTCATCGTCAAACAATATTTTTTCACGCATAAAAAATCCTCTCTTTTCTATTTGTTTTTGCTTTATATGCTATTATTATATTTGTAACAAGGCTGTTCAGGCAAGATATAAAATTGCTTTTATATGGACAAAATTGCGGTACGTGATTGACAAATAAAAAATAAATGCTATACTGTAAATGTGCTTTTAAGGGGGGTAAAAAAGTATGGAGTGTTATTACGGACGATGTGTGTCCTGTTCGGACAGAGTATCGGAGGAATATATAAAAGTCAATAATTTTGGATATTATAAGGATATAAATACTTCGATAAATGTACGCAGACAGGAGGGCCGCTCAGATTATCAAATAATATATATTGAACGCGGACGGGGCAGCTTTTGGATAAACGGAGAGCTGCGCACAATTGAGGGAGGCAATATAGTAGTTTACCGTCCGGGAGAGGAACAGCTTTATACGTTTGAGGCGCATGCAGGTGCTGCGTATTACTGGATTCACTTTACGGGTGCAGGTGCGGCAGGACTGCTTGAACGTTTGAAGTTGAACGGGAGTGTTTTTGAAACAGGAGAGTTTTTCGGGTTTCGCGAAAGGTTTGAAAAAATGATGAGTGCCTGCCGCCCTGAGGACTTTATAACCGAGGATTTACTGGCAGGCTGTATGATTTCAATTCTTGCAGAAAGCGCCAAAAAACTTCATAATGAAGATATGTCAATGGTAAGGGTGATTGAAACAATGCATAATGACACAGCGGACGGCAGATGTAATTCCGATTATGCAAAAATGTACGGTGTGAGCGAGTATCATTTTATCAGAAAATTTAAATCCTATACCGGAATGAGTCCACATCAATATAAGACAAAGCTTCTCATGGGAAAGGCTTGTGATCTGCTTTTGAAAACCAATATGAATATAGCGGAAATTGCGGAGACACTTGGATATGAGGACAGCTTGTATTTCAGCCGCGTTTTTAAAAAACAGATGGGTGTTTCGCCGCGTAGATTTAAGCCGCGTAGATTTAATACGGAGTTGTAGCCTGACGAGAGTCGGACTATATGCACCTTATGTCGGTTAAATTTCTGCGCGTGCCCTCCCAGAAAAAATAGACAGTAAAAAGCTACAAAAAACGGAATGAATCGTAATAATTCTTTCATTTTCATAGAAGTTGTCGCATTTATTCCACGGTTCACTTGACAACGAGCCTCTGCCGATGTGATGATGCGGTTTTTGGCGGTTTACTGCCATTTCAAGAGCGGAAACCGTTTTTGATTTGGTTTATTTGCTGTAAAATTTCTTTGTAAAAGATTCGGCGAAACAGCGTAACTATGATTGGAATTTGTGGTGATTTTATATGCCCTTTTGCGTATGGAATGTATATTGTGAAGCTTCATCATATCACACTTTTTTTCTATCCATCAAATCTGTTGCTTACAATGGGCACAACGCTTGAACTTGCAGATATTGAGAATCCAAACGAATTGATTGACAACCGCGCCGCATATCAGAATTATGCTGTATGGATTCCTATTCGGAATGAAGATGGCACCTATGCAAAAAAACTGACGCTGATTCCTGAACACGCAGATGTATAGCGGGGTATTTGCCTTTGACAGAAAAGAATATTGCAAATGTGGCATTGGAAGCACTGGGCAACACCTATGGCTGGGGCGGAGCACTGCTCTCTGACGACTGCTCGGGATACATACGTAACGTTTACAAGTGCTTTGGCCTGGAGTTGGCACGCAATACCACTTGGCAGTCTGCAATGCCGATGGTAAATGTTAATATGACTGATATGTGCCGAGAAGAACGACTGACGGTTCTTGATGCACTGCCCTTTGGGTCTATTCTGTTTTTCAATGGTCACGAGATGCTTTATCTTGGAAAAGAAAACGGGAAATATTATGTAATCAGTGCTACGGGTAATATTCTTGAACCAAAAGAAGGATTAAAACGCCAGCGTGTGCGCAGTACAATAATTAACACGCTGGATACAAGAAGGGCGAACGGCGTTACATGGCTTGATTCGTTGACTGTTGGCATCGTGCCGTACCTGGGCTTGACGGCAGGTAAAGAGTACAGTCTTCCGAAACAAGCATGGTATCATGACGCAGTTGCATTTTGCATAAAAAATAATATTATGCAGGGAAATTCGGATAATATGTTTCATCCCGATGAAGAAATAACCCGTTGTCAGTTGGTACAGCTTTTGTGGAATCTGGAAGGTAAGCCAACTGCCGGCGAAAAAGCAACATTTACTGACGTTGATGGTGATGCATGGTATGCTGACGCTGTTAGGTGGGCGGTGGCTGAAAAACTTGTTTTTGGCGACAGCACGGAAACATTTTTTCCGAATAATTCTATGACGCGCGAACAGATTGCGTCGGTGTTGTACCGCTATGCACAGTATAAGGGATATAACACAGCGGCAGGTGAAGACACAAATACTCTATCTTATGATGATGCTTTTGACATTTCCGAGTATGCAATTTCCGCTATGCAGTGGGCTTGCGGAAGTGGTTTGATGAAAGGTAAAACAGAAACCTCAATCAATCCTCAGGATAATGCAACAAGAGCCGAAATTGCGGCAATCTCCAAACCTTTTTCCAAGGGTAAAGTAACCGCAGGGAGATGTACTTTCATATCCGTTTTTATTCACTTCCTTTCCAAGAATAGTGTTATCTAATATATAACGACATAGGTATATGTAAAATGTTCCTGAATTTCAAAATTGTTTTATCAAATACTAAAATGATTGTAAATATATGTAATCAGCAACAAAAAAGCCTATCACTTTGCGAAGTGATAGGCTTTAGGTGTAGTACATGAAATATTTTATGAATCGTATATCGCTTGGATATACATATTTTTTTGTTATGCTAAATGATCACCGATTTTCATATTTATCTATAAATGACTCACATTCCTCCAAAGGAAGTGCTTTGGAATAATACCATCCCTGAACAAAGTCGCAATCAGATGAAGATACAAGGGTATTTTGTTCCTCGGTTTCTACGCCCTCGCAAATAACCTTAATATTTAAGCTGTGTGCAAGAGCAATGATTCCTGTAAACAGGTCTTTTCCTTTTTCGTTTTCGGTTTTGAGTAAAATATCACGGTCGATTTTTACAACATCAATGGGATAATCGCACAAATTCGCAAGGGATGTGTAACCGCTTCCCAAATCGTCAAGATACACTCTGAACCCAATTTCTTTACACAACTTTACATTATTCGTTGCAGTTTCTCTGTCCTTTTCTATAGCATCTTCGGTGATTTCAATAGCAATCTTTGATTTATCAAAATAATAACTGTTTGAAATCATCTTGAGTTTATCAATAAAATTTTCTTTTGAAAGGGTTATTCTTGTAAAGTTACAGGAAATAGCGATATTTTCAAAAGCCGTACCCTTCCATTTTTCAAGCTGACGACAGGCAAGCTCAAACATATAAAAGTCGTGCTTGCTTATAAGCCCTGCTATTTCCATGTTCCCAATATATTTACCGGGACCAACAAGTCCTTTATCAGGATTATCCCACCTTGAAAGAGCTTCTGCTGAAACAATTTTCTTGGTTTTGTTATCAACAACAAACTGCAGATACATCTTGAATTCGTTTTTCTCAAACCCCTTCAAGATGCTTTCGGTGATTTTCTTTTCTTCTTGAATCATATTCATAGAAGGAATATCGCAGAAAACAATCTGCTTTTCCGTACCAAAAATTCTGCTACAGTTCTTTCTGAGATTAAAAAGAAGAATTTCACAATTTCTGTCAGAGCTTCCAAGATGATAGACGGCAGAGTGAAACACAAGTTTGTTGTTTTCCTCCTTCACAGCTTCAAAACTGTTGAGCTCATTCATAACTTCGGTGAGTCTTTTTTTTGCGTCATCATCATTTGTTGATTGAAACGCAAAGGCAAAGCCGTTTTCGGTAATTCGTGCAGAGATTTCTCTGTCACCCGTATGCTCCGAAAGAACGGATGCAGTGTATTTGAGTACATCGTCAAAATAACTGTCGCTGTGATAAGAACGAAGATAGCTGCTGTCTAAAATAATATATGCAATATAATAAAGACTTCTTGAAATATCGCTTATAGTGTATCTGAAATGATATTTGAAAAATTGCAGATTTCCCATTCCGGTCTCGGAGTCGGTCATCTTATCCGCCTCATTTTCTTTGCGGATGCGTTTGATGCGAAAAATCAGCAGAATTACAGAGGCAAGCAAGCTCAAGCAAAAAACAAGTGCTATTACAATCCAAATGTAATTTATCTTTGTATTTTCGGTAGCATAAGAAAGATATATTCCGCTTTTGACATCTTCCGGGATCTCACTTGCTGCAGCTTTGGTTTTTGAAATCAGTACATCATCCGCAAGGCTTGTGAAAACAAGACCAGATTTCACTGTTTTACCGTCTTTTTCAAAGGATACGAGCTCTAAATAATCCTTATAATAGGGCAGGGTGCTGATATTTTCGGAAGAAGAAACAATCTCCACCTGCAAATTTTCTCCCATTGTATTTTTATCAGCTTTATTGCCATTGATATAAACAAAATCCACACCCGAGCGTTCAGAGATAATCCTCAGCATATCGGGAATAATACCACAGTATGCGTTATTTTCCTCGTCATAAAATTCAACCGGATAATTATCAGGACTTCCCGCTACATAGATACAATCTCCCAAGCCCTCGGTTTTCTCTGTAGTATAAACCTCGGCAAAAACCGGCTGCACACAAGAGATAATCAGCAGGAATATTGCAATCATACATTTTCTCATTTTCCAAATCACCTTGCCTCTGTTAAATATTCATCTTCTTTCGTTCAATGCGACCCCAATCAAGTTTTTTCTTTTTATAGCCCTTGAACGCCGTAAGTCTTACAAATGCCATTATAAACCTTAAAGTTGTAACCTCAAAAAAGCAAAGCATTATGGCTTTCATACAGTCTTTGAAGGTAACTGTCAAATCAATAGTCTGTATTCTTGAGAAAAATGCCGTGAGCGTCAGTATGGAGTTATATGACGCATAAATCAGCATAAAAAGGAGCATAAACGGCAAATTGAGTAAGTCTAAAAAGAATGCCGCTACCATTGTGAACACGCCGAAAACTTCAATAAACGGTGAAAGTAATTCATAAAGCAAAAAGTACATATATGAAATAAAACCAACTGCACCGAATTTAGGATTTGCCATCATCTTTTTATACTTCCACATTGTCTGGAAAAGTCCAAGATGCCAACGCTTTCTCTGCTTTTTCAGGTCTCCTAATTTTTCAGGCACCTGAGTCCAACATACTGCATCGGTAGCATATTTGATAGAATACGGAATCTGATTTGTGAGGCAGTAGGAATGAAGCTTTACCACAAGTTCCATATCTTCGCCCATTGTGCCGTGGTCATAGCCGCCTGCTGCAATAACTGTTTCTTTTTTGAACATTCCAAACGCTCCCGATATAATCAGTGAGCCATTAAAATGGTCAAATAAAATTCTTGACGCCAAGAAAGAACGGTCGTATTCCAAGAGTTGCATACAAGCTAAAATATTCTTAGGCAGTCTGTATTTTATAACTCTGCCACTTTTGAGCGTTACATCATTACAAGGTCTTACCGTTCCGCCTACCGCAACCACATTTTCTTCTTCCAAAACGGGAATTACAATCTTTTTTAAGGAATCATACTGCAGAACGGAGTCTGCATCCATACAGATAAAGTACGGATACTGTGCAGCATTGATACCCATATTAAGAGCATCTGCTTTACCGCCGTTTTTCTTGCGAATAAGAGTAAGAGGAACCTTCTGCTCATAAGATTCATAAATAAATTCCTCCGGCTGACAGGCTATACTTCTGTGGAGAGGTCGTCTTACAGGCTGCATATTATATGCTTCAATTAAAACGCGCGATGTTTCATCCTTTGAGCCGTCATCCACAACGATAATCTCGTAAAGTTTATAATCCAGCGAAAGTAAGGATTTGACTGTCTGCACAACCGTTACTTCCTCGTTATATGCCGGAACCACTATTGTTATTGGCACAAAATAGTTATCTGTAAACTTATTCATCAGTCTGTCTTGCATCTTTTTTCTGTAAAGAGTTGATGCACCCACAACCACCGATAAAAACAAAAATGTAGAGTAGCCGATGAGATATATGACAAAGCAAATGCTGATAATGTCAAAAATATTTTTTATTGTTTCCGTTTCCATTATGCTTTCACCGCCTCCTTTTCTGCATTTCTCTTATCAAGACGGTAGCGCATAATTTCTCTTGCGTATCTGTCGTTTCCGTCAAAAACATTTATCAAATCGTGATATGTATATCCAAGTTTTTCAAGGCTTATTGCACTATTTCGTCTTATGTGCCAGTTAGAGCTTGAAAGGTTTTTGACCAATATTCTTAAAGTAACATCGCCGGGATATGATTTCAGTGCAGATGAGGCAATCGCCTGATACTCCCATGTGCGATCTTCCGAATTTTCCGCTATCGCCCAAATACTGCTTTCAGCTTCCTTAATCGGGAATTTTTCAAAGTATCGAATAGCTGCAAAACGAAGCTCGCTATCTGTCTTTTCGTTTGATAAAAGCTCCAGCATTTCTTTATCACAGCGGATATTGCCAAAACGGAAGTAATTCAAAATATTAAGCTGCATTCCGGTGGAATATGCATTAAAGCTTTCAAAAAGCATATCTTTTAAGTTTTCTTTATCCCCAGTGTAATAATTCAAAAGTCCGTCACAAATAAGCTTTGGGTGATGGAAGGATAAGTTTTTGTCTATGATTTTTAAGGATGCCACAACAACATCAGGTCTTTGCATGCTGTAAAGTGCTTTCAAGGTATTTTCTCTGCAATATACATTTACAGACCTTAAAAGATTCAAAAGAGCATCAAGCACTTTTTCACTATCATAATGCTTTAGTATGTTGTATTTGTGAAGTATGTAAGGAAAATATGCAATTTTTATGGTATCCTTGCTTATGTAACGATGAGTAAGATATTCAAATACATAAAATATTTCAACAAGATATTTCTGTGCCATATCAGGCTCTTTTCGGGAAACACTTTCAAGTGCTCTGTCAAATGCCGTAATTCCGGAGGTTCTGTCAAGCTTTTTGCAAAGATATTTTATATGTTTTTCTGAGATTTCTTTGCCGGTTTTGATAACTTCTATCTGGTCACAAATGATTTTTTTGAGTTTTTGAGAATTGGTTTCGAGTGCTTTTTCACGGTGACGCAAAACAAAAACATAGACTATGTTAAATGCTATCATGCTGATGCATATTGCGATATAAACATAAATCATAATCTCTATTTTCATTTTCACTCACACCCTTTCCATAACCTCTGCATTATATAATATGATTGTTTGAGTCTTTCGTGATATGTTACCTTGTTGCCCCAACCCTTGAGCTTTAATTTTTTCAGGGCAATCCTCTCGCTTTTACTTCCTGCCCCTATATATATTTCGCTGATAGTTATATTTTTTATGCCGTAGTTTCCGTCATAATAATCGTCATGAATTTGCATTCTGGACGGATCAGAAAAATTGAGCAACTGCCACGGGATTCTAATCTCTATGTAATCGCCTGCTGATATAAAATCTGCAAGAGAATTAAACTCTTGGCTTTCAGGATTGGAATTACCGTAAAGAAGCTTTCCTGTTTCAATCAAAATATCAATATTTCTCTCAAGAGGATTTTCGCTTAAAACCTTTTTCTCAACAATAGTATTTATCGGCACAAAGATGGGAGAATTTTTTTCGGGAATGTTTTCTTTTCTGTATGTGTCAAAGCCGTTAATTCTTTGAGAATATGTAGAGCGAAGTGCCTCATATCTTTCCTGAACCAGCAATCTTGTGTTGTTAATGCCGTTTATTACAAGCAGAAAGTCCGCTTCTCTGTCAAACTTTGCATCGTATTCTTTGCAGTAATTACTTCCTGTTTTCTGCGTAGTATCAATGGGTATGAAAATAATATCATTTGAAAAATCAAGGTTTTCCTTTTTCACAAGGAAATACATAAACTTTTCATCATACTTTACCGAAAGCTCAATATCTTCTTTTATGAGGTTATCATCTTCATTCCACTCGGATATATCACCATCAACATAGCAAACAGATTTTTTCTCTCCCGGGTCAAAGGATAAAAGTCCGAAATACTGTCCGTTGGTCTGATAGTCCGACCAATAAGGAGAGCGTTCTTCGTTAATGGCATAATAAGTATTCCATGTGCGTTTTGACCAATCATCCTGCCAGGAATACACACACCCTCCATTTAATCCTGCAAGCTTTATGTCTTCCCAACAATCGGCAAGCGCCTTTCCTTGTTCATTTTCCGATACTCTGCTGTAAACGCCCTCTTTGTCTGTTGCTTCGTGCTCCACATTTCTTCCTGTCGAAATACCAAATTCAGAAATCACAACAGGCAAGCTGTGGTGAGACTCAAGCATCATAAAATAGGTTCTGTAATCGTTAAGGGTTCCATTTTCGTTATAGCAAGGCTCTGTTTCTCCAAAATCATTGATATATTGGAGCAGGTCTGTCTGAAAAGGATAAACATGATAGGATGCAAACTGCCCTGAAACAAATTCATCCGTCACAGCAATATTCTCCGTATTGATAAAAGCATATTTTTCATAAAGCCTTGCAACATCTTCGGGATATGTAAAAGGATCTGTTGCCGGCTGATTTGAAAAGGCAACAAGTCTTTGTGTTTCATATTTTTTGGTTTCATAATCAATCAGCTTATCGCCTACAGTTGCAAGCATAATTTCAAAAGGTGCCGCCATATCCTTTGCATACATATATTCGCCATTGTATGAAAGACCTGAATTCTTATATTTCTCATTGGTGTATGCCACAGTCGAAGGTTCCCAATCAATACCGAGAATATATCCAATCACCCAATCGGATACATCCTTTTTAAAAGACCCTGAAGCCGAGGAGGCACGTCTTCCAAGCTGTATTTTCTTTCTTCCGTGAATTACGTCAACGGCGGTTTTGGCGTTATCCTCAAAGCTTTCCATAAAATCTTTATCAAAAGCATCTCTGTGAGAAAACTGCACATAATCATTTACGAGCACGCCTTGCAGTAGATAGAGAGGATTTTTGTTATTTTGATTATATTTATAAAATGCGTTGTAAAACACATCCGACTGCACACCGTAAACCCTGACGGTATTTGCACCCATTGCCTGAATTTGCTCAAACCATCGAAGGTAGGTATCTTCACTGATGGCGTAATCGGCAGACCACTGTCCCGGAACAGCAGAGCCTAAATTTACGCCCTTTATTTCAAATTCTTTGAACTTCTCATCCGACTTTATCAAAATACTTTTACCGTCTGTCTTTACAAAACACCGAGGCTCAATATCTCCAAATGAAATATGCCATCCAAGATGGTAATAAGCAATGTCAAACATCAAAAAGAGCATGATAATAACAGAAACAATGATGATATATTTTTTCACTGCTTATTACCTCCTTATCTTGCAAAGTTTTAATAATTATAATTCTTGACTTTTGATTCGGCGCTGTATTGTCGGAGCGATTCAATATTTTCATTCATCCATTCACAGCGATTTTTGATATAGCCCTTTAACTGGCTTACCGCCTCATCGTAAGAGTGTAAATTTCTGTGGGAATCAAAAAGACGGTCCCATTCAGGCAAAAAGGTGTGTCCCCATTTTTCAAAATTTCTGTCTATGGCAGGACCTAAATATTCTATTACGCTGTCTATATAGGAATTCATATATTCCTCATTTAAGTATTGTTTTTCTAATTCGTAATAACGACTTATTACCTTTTCCACAAACTCCTCGTCTTTGAAAAGCATATCATACCAAAGGACGTCCTGAAGATAGAATATTCTGTGGGAGGTTTCGTTTTCCTGATAGTTATCAAAGGCATTATTAAAATCCCATACGCACATATGAAGCTTTCCGTCTATACCTTTATACACATATGTAGACTTGCTTCCTGCATCGTAGTTACTCGTAAATTCATTAATAAGAAAATAATCAATAAAAGAATTTACATCAATATAATTTTCATATCCAAAATCTTCACTGTCATAGTCGTAGGAATATAGAGCCTTCTCAAAGTCCGAAAAATCCTCGCATATTCTGCTTGCAAGAATCGGCGTAAGATTGGCATTGCCCGGATATACGATGTTAACCTTGCTGTCGGTTTTATATGTATAGCTCGTAAAATTATTTATATTTTTAAGTTCCGTATTACTGCCTCTGTCAAGTCTCAGCAAATAGCCCGAAAATGAATTGTCCTTTTTGTTTACCGAAAGCTCAAGCCTTGCGCCCATCTTTCCTGCCGTTATGGTTTCTGTAAGCAGATACAGGCCCTGATATTCACCATTTAAGATAAGCTCACAGAAACGCACATTGGGAGCATATCCCATAATGTCACCTGCAAGATTGTAGCAAATATAATTGCGAATAAGAGTTTTATCAAGATATGGGCCGTGAAGTGCCCATTCGTGATGTGCATCCATCCCAATAAGGCTTTGCGGGTTATTTAATCCCTCGGAGGTTATCATTTTAATAATGTATCCCTTTTTCTCAAAATGCCTTGAAGAGTTGCCGCGTATGCGAATTCTGATATCACTTGATACGGAAGATGCATCTTCGATATGATTATTTTTGCCGACATTATCAATCACCGAAAGCTTTGAGAGTATGGTTTCTTCTCCCGTTTCCGACATAGTATACTGAATCGTGTGCCCGCTGGAAGCATCTAAAATCGGCTC
>ERZ827440.2659-NODE-2659-length-15104-cov-3.546349_pt1 | contig 15104 bp, 13 predicted proteins | sample MGYA00519774_ERZ827440 | MGnify/ENA primary metagenome ERZ827440 (study PRJEB31778, sample SAMEA3449302) | human gut metagenome | biome: human gut; feature: human-associated habitat; material: faeces | place: United Kingdom | collected 2010/2012 ... | reverse complement strand
TCACTGCTATGATTCCGATTCATGAATACAGTGATGATAAGAATCTGTTCATGGTAACTAAGACCGGTATTGTGAAGAAGACCCCTCTGATGGAGTTCTCCAATGTCAGAAAGAATGGACTGACTGCGATTAACTTACGAGAAGAGGATGAGCTGATCGAGGTGAAAATCACTGACAGCAGCAGTGAAATCTTCCTGGTAACCAAACAGGGTATGTGCATCCGCTTCCAGGAAACGGATGTCCGGGCTACAGGCAGAGCTTCCATGGGTGTTATTGGTATGAATTTATCTCCCGGGGATGAGATCATCGGTATGCAGTTACAGACTCAGGGCAGTGACCTGTTGATCGTATCTGAAAATGGAATGGGTAAGCGTACCAATATGGATGAATTTACCGTACAGAAACGTGGCGGTAAAGGCGTAAAATGCTACAAGATCGTTGAAAAAACCGGTGATGTGGTAGGTGCCAAGGCTGTAAATGACGATAACGAAATTATGATGATAACCACAGAAGGAATTATCATACAGCTTCGTGTTCAGGATATCTCCACTTTGAGCAGAATCACATCAGGTGTAAAGCTGATCAATCTGGATGAGGGTGTTAAGGTTGCGCAGATTGCCAAGGTACGTGAGAAGCTTTCCAACGGAGACCATGAATTCGACAATCTTGAGGAAGCCATGGAAGAAGTAGCACAGGAATCCGTTTCTGAGGATGAGGAGGAAACAGAAGAAAATCTGATTTTCCCCACTGAGGAAAATGAGGATGATGAGTAAATTATTTTTAAAATAAAAGAGGCGTGAAAAATGGAATCTTATAGTATTTTCAGAGATCTGGCAATTATTATTATATTTGCCAAAGTATTTGGTATTATTGCAAGAAAATGTAAAGCACCACAGGTGGTAGGTGAGATCATTGCCGGTCTGTTGATCGGACCCAGTGTACTGGGACTGGTGCAGCAATCGGATTTTCTGATCGAGATGGCAGAAATCGGTGTTATCCTGCTGATGTTCTCCGCCGGTCTGGAGACGAATCTGAAGGACCTGATGAAGACGGGATTTGTGGCATTTCTGATCGCATGTATGGGTGTATTTGTTCCTTTGGTAGGCGGAACATTGTTGTACATGGGATTTTACGGAGTGGCACCCTGGGGCTCTGAAAAATTCTATGAAGCCGTATTTATCGGTGTCATTATGACGGCTACCAGTGTAAGTATTACCGTGCAGTCTCTGAAAGAACTGGGAAAACTGAAAGGTAAAGTCGGCACAACAATCATGAGTGCCGCTATTATCGATGATGTCATTGGTATTATTGTACTTACTTTTGTCATCGGATTTAAAAATCCGGATTCCAATCCCGGAAGTGTAGTAATTTCTACTCTTCTGTTCTTCCTGTTTGCAATTGGTGTCGGATTTGTATTGTTCAAGGTATTCCAGTATCTGGATAACAAATATCCGCATACAAGACGTATTCCTATTTTAGGTCTGGCGCTCTGTTTTATTTTCGCTTATGTAGCGGAGGTATTCTTCGGTATTGCGGATATTACAGGTGCTTACGTGGCAGGTATTATCCTGTGTTCTATTCGGGATTCGGAATACATAGCCGAGAAGATGGATATCAATTCTTATATGATCTTCGGACCGATTTTCTTCGCAAGTATTGGACTTAAGACCAGCTTTGATCATCTGAACGGGGAATTTGTGTTATTTTCTATCGGATTCGTCGTTGTAGCATTACTGTGTAAGATCATCGGCTGTGGTCTGATGGCAAGAATCTGCAAATTCAAGGGACCGGATGCTCTGAAGATCGGTGTCGGTATGATGACCAGAGGTGAGGTTGCCCTGATCGTGGCACAAAAGGGACTGTCTGTTGGAATGATCGGATCCGAGTATTTTACCGCAGTCATTCTGCTGATCATCGTATCCAGTATTTCCACTCCTATCATGCTTAAGATTCTGTATACGAAGCATGCCGAGATTGATTAAAAAATATGGATCACATGGATCAGAAGCGTTTTGAAGAAGCTAAGAGAAAAATAATAGGCGTGGACCGTCAGAGACTGGGAATCGGAACTCTCTCAGAGAAGACGGTTCATGCTATTTTTAAGGATTATTATGAGCCGGATGAGGATCATCAGGAGATTCCCATAGAGAATTATGTGGCGGATATTTATAAGGATGGGGAGATCATCGAGATCCAGACGAGACAGTTCAACCGTATGCGGGGAAAGTTACAGGCGTTTTTACCTTTGTATCCGGTGACAATTGTCTATCCCATTCCTTATGAAAAATGGCTGATCTGGATCGATGAAGACAGCGGTGAACTAAGTAAAAAGCGAAAATCCCCAAAAAAGGGATCCACTTATCAGGCATTTAAGGAACTATATAAGATCAAAATGTTCCTGAAGGATCCGAATATCCGGTTTAAATTTGTATTGGTGAATATGGAAGAATACCGGCTGTTAAACGGTTGGAGTCGTGACAAGAAAAAAGGATCCACGAGATATGACAGGATTCCTACGGATCTGATCGAAGAGGTGGAAATCAGACAGCCGGAGGATTATCTGCAATTTGTACCTTATGAACTGGAAGAACCATTTCACAGTAAGGATTTTGCGAAAGCAGCCCATATTCCTCTCTCACTGGCACAGACGGTATTGAATATATTGTTTGAAATGGGGACAATAGAAAGGGTAGGAAAACAGGGAAACAGTTATTTATATCGTGTCATGGATATATAGATTATATAGATGAAAAAAGAGGATTAGGCCATATGGCTTAATCCTCTTCGTCTTCCTGATGGGATTTCGGCAGGGAGAAGATAAATTCACTTCCAACGCCGGGAGTACTGATCACATTGATATGCTCATCGTGAGCATTGATAATCTCTTTTACAATGGAAAGACCCAGCCCGGTTCCCTTTTTATCTTTGCCTCGGGATAGGTCGGATTTGTAAAATCTGTCCCAGATCAGCTTCAGATCTTCTTTCGGAATACCGATTCCTGTGTCTTTTACGGAGACAAACAATTTATTTTTCTTCTCCGAGGTCTCAATGTGGATCACAGAATCATGGTGGCTGAACTTAATGGCGTTATCCATGAGATTATAGAGTACCTGCTGGATCTTACCCATATCTGCATGGACATACATTTCATTGCCGGTCAGGATCATCTCAATAGCGATGGATTTGTTATGACAGGTGCCCTCAAAGGTACTTGCAGTATTACGGATCACTTGATTGATATCAAAATCTGTTTTATCTAAGAGCATTCCTTTGGTGTTAAGATTATTCAAGGTTAAAAGGCTGTTGGTCAGCTTCGTCAGTCGTTCTGTTTCATTCAATACGATAGTAATGTATTTTTCGTGCATTTCCGGTGGAATCGTGCCGTCCAGCATAGCCTCCAGATATCCCCTTATAGAGGTCAGGGGGGAACGGAAATCGTGGGATACATTGGCTACAAACTTTTTCTGATCATCCTCGGAACGGGCAATTTCGCTTGCCATATAGTTCAGACAGGAAGCAAGATAACCGATTTCATCCTCACTGTCCACCTGAAATTCATAATGCATATTACCGGCAGCATACTGCTCTGTGGCATGAGTGATCTTCCGCAGAGGAATATATACGATCTCGGTGAAAAAGATCAGAATGATCAGGGATAGCAGGAACAGGATTGCCAGGGTGATATAGGAAATATTCAGCAGGTTGTTACAGGATTTCTGAATATCATTCATATCGGTATGGATGACTACATAGCCTTTTACCTTGTAGTTGGAGGTAATGGGAGCAAATACAGTAAGTACATCCGAATCAAAATTACCGAAGAAATCACCAACAATGTAGTAAGAGCCGCTGGTTACGGTCGAATCAAAATTCTCAATGACTACCACATTCTCCACATCTAAGGGACTATTGGTATCCAGTACCAGTCGTCCGGAGGGATTGATGATGCGGATCTCGGAATTCAGGTAGACCGCCAGGGAGTCCAACTGCATTTTAACGGTCTCCAAAGTTGTTTCACTGGTGTACAATCCGCCGGCATAGGTTCCGGCGATCAGGGTTGCTTCGGAATAGAGACTTTCTGCCTTTTCCCGGATCAGATGTTCTTTGGTCATATTGGGAACAAAAGTTGTAACAATGATGAAACCAAATACACCAAAAATAAAATATGCGAGTATAAATTTTAGATAAAGTGTTTTTTTCATAACAAATCCTGCTTTTGGTATGACTTAATTACGTACTTCGAATTTATAGCCGATGCCCCAGATGGTGCTGATCTTCCAGTTGGCATGATCCTTGATCTTCTCGCGGAGACGCTTGATATGCACATCCACGGTACGGGTATCACCGATATATTCATAGCCCCAGATCTGATCCAGAAGCTGTTCTCTGGTGAATACATGATTCGGTGAGGATGCTAAAAAGTAGAGAAGCTCCAGTTCTTTCGGCGGCATTTCCACAGTGTGTCCCATATAGATGACGGAATAATTGGTCAGATTAATGGTCAGATCCGTATATTCCACACACTTGTCGTTGGGATTTTCTGTGGGGGCATTGGAGGGCTTGTAACGTCTGAGGACTGCTTTGGCGCGGGCTACCAGTTCCTTGGAGTCAAAAGGTTTTTCCATATAATCATCCGCACCCAGCTCCAGTCCCAATACCTTGTCGAAGACTTCACCTTTTGCGGAAAGCATGATGATGGGAACGGAGTATTGTGCTCTAACCTCTCTGCACACCTGATAACCATCAATTCCGGGAAGCATCAGATCCAACAGAATCAGATTCGGAGCAAAGGTCTCCATAGCCGGCATCACGGATTCTCCGTCATTGACGATCATGGTATCAAAACATTCCTTCGTCAGATATAGGGAGATCAGTTCCGCAATATTATTATCATCATCTACAATGAGAATTTTCTGTTTACTTACCATGTAGTATAGGCCTCCTGTCAGTTATTATTTAAAAGTAACAATGGTTACGCCGGCATCACCTTCACCGTATTCACCTAACCGGTATTCTTTGACGTTTTTCAGACGTTTTAAGTGAGACTGTACAGCACTGCGCAGAGCACCGGTGCCTTTTCCGTGCACGACTCTCACACTGGGGAGATGAGCCAGATAAGCGTCATCCAGGTATTTATCCAGTTTTGCAATGGCTTCATCTACCGTACATCCCAGAAGGTTGATCTCGGAGGACACGGAGAAGGATTTGGACATTTTCAACTTGCCGGTGTTGGTACGCTGCAGGGCAGGTGCTGTAATAGTCTCTTCTTTTACCGGTACGAGATCATTAACATTCGTCTGCATTCTCATAATTCCGCATTGTACGAAGAGGTTGCCCCTGGCATCCGGCAGAGTGTTTACGATTCCCTTGAGATTCATAGAAATGATCTTCACGGAATCTCCTTTTTTCAATTTCTTCGGATCCACGGTCTTCTGACCAGCAGGTTTCTTTTGTGTATTACCAAGAGCCAGCTTTCCGTTCTTCTCATTGATCTTGTCACGGACCTTCTGTCTCTTTTTCTCCAGTTCCTTGATGTCGGCGGAAGCGCCTGCTTTATTGAAATCACGGATGGTTTCGTCGGCTACATCCTTTGCTTCCTGGAGAATGGCTCTTGCCTTCTCATTAGCATCGCGGAGAATTTTGTCTTTAGCCTGGTCGATTTTTTCGTTTTTCTTCTGTAACTGTTCCTGTAAGGTACGGATCCGTTCTTTGTACTCCGCAATCTCCTGCTGTTCTTTTTCAATGGTCACGCGGCTCTGTTCCAGATCGGCGATGACATCTTCAAAGCTTTCGTCCTCTTTGCTGATCTGCTCTTTTGCAGCATGGATGATCTCGTCGGACAGTCCGAGTTTGGAAGAAATGGCGAAAGCATTACTTTTACCGGGAATACCGATGAGCAGACGGTAGGTGGGGCGAAGGGTCTCCACATCAAATTCACAGCAGGCATTTTCTACAAAATTCGTGGAAAGTGCGTAGATTTTCAGCTCACTATAATGCGTGGTAGCCATGGTGCGGATGCCGCGGTCATGCAGATAATTTAAGATAGCAATTGCCAGAGCGGCACCCTCCGTAGGATCTGTTCCGGCACCGAGTTCATCAAATAAACACAGGGAATCCGCATCTGCGTGCTGCAAAATGTGGACAACTCTGGTCATATGAGAAGAGAATGTGGACAAACTCTGTTCAATACTCTGCTCATCTCCGATATCTGCGTATACTTCCGAAAAAATAGACAGTTCGGAACGATCCAGTGCCGGAATATGCAGTCCCGCCTGCCCCATCAGGGTAAACAGTCCAACCGTCTTCAGAGACACGGTCTTACCACCGGTATTGGGACCGGTGATCACCAACAGGTCAAAATCTTTACCCAGACGGACATCAATGGGAACCGCCTTTTTCTTATCTAACAGTGGATGACGGCCCTTACGGATCTGGATGTAATGCTCAGTGTTGAAAATAGGCTCTGTGGCATTCTGTTCCATGGCAAGTTTTGCCTTGGCAAAGATAAAGTCCAGCGTAGTCATGATCTTCTGATCCGCGGCAAGCTCTGAGGTATGAACAGCAGCCTGACTGCTCAGATCACCCAGAATAACTTCAATCTCCTCCTGCTCCTGCAGATCCAGTTCTTTTAACTGGTTGTTCAGGTTCACGACAGCAGCCGGCTCGATGAAAAAGGTGGAACCGGTGGAGGACTGGTCATGCACCATACCGCTCACCTGGCTCTTATATTCGGCTTTTACGGGGATACAGTAGCGGTTATCACGCATGGTAATGACTGCATCCTGCAAAAAGGTACGGTAAGCGCCGTTTACCATGGAAGTCAGCTGGCTATGGATTTTTTCATTGGTGGACAGCTTGGAGCGGCGGATACTTTTTAATTTAGGACTGGCATCATCTGCCATCTCCTCTTCCGATAAAATACAGCGGTTGATCTCATTAGCAAGCTGTGTCATAGGGGTGAGTCCCTCAAAGTAGGCATCCAGGCTGTCATTTGGGAGGTCTTCCCGTTCTTTTTTTCCATAGGTTTTGATCCGGCTGACATTATCCAAAAAGGATGCCAGCTTCAACAATTCGGACATGGACAAAGAACTGCCGATTTCCAGAGAACGGATGGAAAAACCTAAGTCTCTGTTACTTCCAAATGAGGTGCTGCCGATACGGAAGAGACGGGCTAAAGCGTCTTTTGTCTCCCGCTGTGCGGTTCTGATAGCAGATAGGTCGGTGGAAGGCACCAGTTCTCGGCAGAGTTTTTTACCTGGCTCAGAGTCGGCCTTCTCCGTGAGGAGATCGATGATCTTATTATATTCTAAAGTGGTGAGTACTTTTGTGTTCATGTGGGGCTCCTTAATATTGAAATTCGCAATCCGGACTATCGTCCTTCTTGCTCATGTCTGTTTGCTCCCCTCATAGAAATCCTGCTTTGCCTGCAAGCAGTCACGCAGGATTTTATGGGTGAGCTTATTATACCATATTTATTGCCTTTTTTGGTACAGTTTTGTATAATTGAGATATTAGAGTCCTAAGAAAAAGCCGGTGTATCTGTAGGCAGCAGAGGAGGCATATTTATGGCGGATTCGCAAGAAAATAAGCAGAAGGAACAAAATGACGTTTCTGAGAAAAATTTTATGATAGAAAAAATCAAGGAACGTCCGGTAAATAAGAAAAAGCTGTTGCGCAGGACTTTGATCACGGTTTCCATGGCGGTGATCTTCGGTCTGGTGGCCTGTTTCACTTTCTTGGTTTTGGAACCGGTGATCAGTAATTGGTTGTACCCGGAAGAGGAACCACAGGTGGTGGTATTCCCCGAAGATCAGGATGAGATGTCTCCGGAGCAGATGTTGGCAGAGAATATGCAGCAGGAGAATCAGAACAGTCAGTCCTCTTCTGTTCCTGGTGAGGTTATGGAACAGGAGCAGATCCGGGAACTGTTATCCGGAATCATATTGGATCTGGATAATTACAAACAGATTTACAGTGCTCTTACCCAGTATGTAGCAGAGATGAACCGTTCCATGGTTACTGTGACAGGAGTGTCATCCGGTGTGGACTGGTTCAACAATGTAAATGAGAGCAAGAACCAGTCATCCGGTGTGATCATAGCGCAAAATGGCAAGCAATTACTGATTTTAACCGATTATTCTCCGGTAAAACAAGCAGATGACATTATTGTCACATTCAACGAGGGCACACAGGCAGATGCATCTTTGAAGGAAAAAGATGAGACTACAGGTCTGGCGGTGATCGCCGTAGAACTGGATACTCTGAATGAAGATTTTCTGAAGAATGATATTACGATCGCTACTTTGGGATCTTCTAATATCAAAGATATTGCCGGACTTCCGGTGGTGGCTTTGGGGCGTCCCATGGGTACGAACGGCTCACTGGGATATGGCATCATTACTTCTTCTGCCAGTGAGTCGGCGGCATCGGATACCACTTATCGGATTCTGCAGACGAATATTGTAGGCAGTCAGAATGCAGGCGGCGTATTATTCAATCTTCAGGGACAGGTCATTGGTATCATTACCAATGGCAAATCTGCCACAGATATGAAAAATATGGTTTGTGCTTACGGTATTACGGAATTGAAGCGTCATATCGAGAAAATGTCGAATGGAGAAAAATTCGCCTATCTGGGTCTTAAGGGCGTGGATGTTACGGAGGAAGCCAACAGCGAACTTGGGGTTCCTTACGGAGCTTATATTAAAGAGGTAGAAATGGACTCTCCTGCAATGCTGGCGGGAATCCAGCAGGGAGATGTCATCACAGGATTCGGTGAACGCATGATCATCAGCTTTGACGAGTATACGAACTCTCTGCTCAGTATGAAACCGGGAGATAGTGTAGAACTGACGATTATGCGGCAGTCACAGCAGGAATATAAAGAGATGAAATTCGACATCACATTAACGGTGTTGAAATAGATTGACAGAAAGGTTTGGACAACAATATGAAATTCATTAAAGAGTTAAAAGAAGGCGACAGAGTATTTGATATTTATCTGTGCAAACATAAACAGGAGGCTGTTACCAAGAACGGTAAACCCTATGAAAGCGTGATTTTACAGGATAAGACCGGAACTATCGACGCCAAGGTATGGGAGCCGAACAATCCGGGCATCGGTGATTATGATGATCTGGATTACATAGAAGTATACGGTGATGTGACAAATTTCCAGGGGCAGCTGCAGATCAGCGTGAAGCGTATCCGTGTCTGCCATGAAGGAGAATACAATCCTTCCGATTATCTGCCGGTGAGCTCCAAAGGCATCGACACTATGTACAATGAATTAAAGACGCTGATCGGAAGTATTAAGAACACCTATCTGCATCAGCTGTTGCAGGATCTGTTTATTGACGATGCTGATTTCGCGAAGAAATTCTGCAACTCTTCTGCAGCCAAGACGGTACATCACGGTTTTGTAGGCGGACTGTTGGAGCACACTCTAAGCGTTACCAAGCTGTGTGACTACTACTGCTCTGCTTATCCTATTTTGCAGAGAGATCTGCTTCTGACAGCGGCTATGTGTCATGATATCGGAAAAGTAAAAGAGATTTCTGCATTTCCGGTGAATGATTATACCGATGACGGTCAGTTATTGGGGCATATCGTGATGGGCGCACAGATGGTTGGGGAACGTGCCGCTAAGATCGACGGATTCCCTCACAATCTGCTGGCAGAATTACAGCATTGTATTCTGGCGCATCACGGTAAACTGGAATACGGCTCCCCAAAGGTGCCGGCGCTGATCGAGGCAGTGGCTCTGAATTATGCGGATGATACGGATGCCAAAATGGAGACCTTTAAGGAAATTTTGGAAAATAACAGTGAAAACAGTGGCTGGCTGGGTTACAACAGATTGTTTGAATCCAATCTGCGCGCTACCAAAATGGAATAAATAACAGAATAAATACTACAAATTCTATGAACAGACAGGAAAGAGAGGAAACATATGGAAATCAGTGCGTGTGTAAAATATGTGGGTGTAAACGATCATCAGGTAGATCTGTTTGAGGGACAGTATAAGGTTCCGAACGGAATGTCTTACAATTCCTATGTGATCCTGGATGATAAAATCGCCGTTATGGACACAGTGGATGGATTTTTCACCGAAGAATGGCTGAACAATGTGGAACAGGTTCTTGATGGGAAAATGCCCGATTATCTTGTTATACAGCATATGGAACCGGATCATTCCGCCAGTATTCCGGCTTTTCTGAAAAAATATCCCAAAGCCACAGTAGTATCCACAGCTAAGGGATTCCAGTTCATGGAACAGTTTTTCCCGGAGTTTTTCGCTGATCAGGGATTACCTGCGGAACAACGCATTGTTGCGGCGAATGATGGCGTCCTGGAGCTTGGACAGCACAGCCTGCATTTTGTCTATGCTCCCATGGTGCATTGGCCGGAGGTTATGATGACTTTTGAAGCAACCGAGAAAATACTGTTTGCCGCAGATGGCTTTGGTAAATTCGGTGCGCTGGATGCAGAGGAAGAATGGGCGGACGAAGCCCGCCGCTACTATATCGGTATTGTCGGAAAATATGGTCCCCAGGTACAGGCTGTTCTGAAAAAAGCGGCAGGACTGGACATTCAGACCATCTGCTCTCTTCACGGTCCGGTACTTAAGGAGAATCTGGGATTCTATCTGGAAAAATATGATAGGTGGTCTTCCTATCAGCCGGAAGAATCCGGAGTGGTGATTGCCTATGCTTCTGTCTACGGCAATACCAGAAATGCTGCAGAATACCTCGCGGATGTTTTGCAGGAAAAAGGACAGAAAACAGTACTGTATGATCTGGCAAGATGCGATAAGGCAAAAGCTGTTGCCGACGCTTTCCGTTATGACAGACTGGTGCTGGCGGGTATTACTTATAATGGAGACCTTTTCCCCTGCATGCGCAGTTTTATCGAAGGTCTGACCGAGCGTAATTACCAGAATCGTAAGGTGGCAATCATTGAGAACGGCACCTGGGCACCCATGGCAGGCAAACTGATCCTTGGAATGTTTGAAAAAAGCAAGAATCTGACATTTACGGAGACTACAGTTAGCATCAAGTCTGCCATGAATGAGCAGAACAAGGGCGAGATCGGAAAGCTCGCTGAGGAACTTTGCTGAGAAAATTTTTCACACGCAAACAAGAGCCTGCGTAAGCTATTTTAGAATATGGCACTAAAGTACAAAAAAGTTTGCAGGTTACGGAAAGGCATAAGGATATTTATGGAATTTAAAAAGAACGATTGTGTAACGGTGACCATAGAGGATATGGGAAGTGACGGAGAAGGAATCGGTAAAGTAGACGGTTTTACCCTCTTTATCAAAGATGCCGTTATCGGCGATCAGGTGGAAGCCAAGATCATAAAAAGTAAAAAGCACTACGCTTATGCCAGATTAGAGAAGGTGTTACAGCCTTCTCCTTTTCGTGTGGAACCGAAATGTGCATACCACAGACAGTGCGGCGGCTGTCAGCTGCAGGCACTCTCCTACTCCGAGCAGCTGCATTTCAAGGAACAGAAGATCCGCAATAATCTGATCCGGATTGGTGGGTTTGATGCGGAATACATTGATGAACGCATGCAGCCTATTGTAGGCATGGAGGAACCCTTCCACTATCGTAATAAAGCGCAGTACCCCATAGGAACTGATAGAGACGGTAATGTCATCACCGGTTTCTATGCCGGACGCACCCATAACATCATTGCCAATACAGACTGCGCCCTTGGTGCTTCCGAGAATCAGCAGATCCTCGAAACCATACTCTCCTATATGCATAAAAATAAAGTAACCGCCTATGACGAAGTTACCGGCAAGGGTCTGGTACGTCATGTATTGATCCGGAAAGGCTTCACCAGTGGACAGTTGATGGTATGTCTGGTCATTAATAAGAAAATGACAAAAATGTCATACCATACTGCCGGAGTACAGAAGAATACGAATGAGTTTTTACCAAATCAGGGAGAATTACTGGCTGCACTGGCAGAAATACAAGGTATGACAAGTGTGTCAGTCAGTATCAATACCGAGAAAACCAATGTGATCATGGGTACCGAGATCCATAATCTTTGGGGTGAGAGCACCATTGAAGATACGATCCACGTAAGAGACATGCAGAAAGAAAATTACCCTTATACCGGGGATGCATTAACCTTCAAGATCTCTCCCCTCTCCTTCTATCAGGTAAATCCCGTACAGACCGAGAAGCTTTACAGCCTGGCGTTGGAATATGCGGGACTGACCGGAAAAGAGACCGTTTGGGATCTCTACTGTGGTATCGGAACCATCTCTCTCTTCCTGGCGGGTAAAGCCAAAAAGGTGTGCGGCGTGGAGATCATCCCCCAGGCTATCGATGATGCCAGAGAGAATGCAAAGAGAAACCATATTGAAAATGCTGAGTTTTTCGTGGGCAAAGCAGAGGAAGTCCTGCCGGAATTCTATAAAAAGGCATCCACAGAAGCATCTTCCGATGAAATGCTCCATCCGGATGTCATTGTCGTAGATCCACCCCGAAAAGGCTGTGATGATGCCTGCTTAAACACTATGCTCCGCATGCAGCCCGAACGCATCGTATACGTCAGCTGCGACTCCGCCACCCTTGCCAGAGACCTGAAGATCCTCTGCGATGGTGGATATGAGATCCGGAAGGTCCAGGGCGTGGATCAGTTTGGGATGACTATGCACGTTGAGACAGTTGTCTTACTTTCCAAGGGCGCTAAAGGTCCGGTGGACCTTTGCTCAGCGCAGACCGAAGTGGAACGGAGAATGGTCGACAGTAGAAAAGTGAAGGTTGACTTCTCTTTAGAGAATATGGATTTATCAGAGTTCAAGGGAAAAGCAACTTATGAGCAGATAAAGGCTTATGTACTGGAGGAGACAGGACTTAAGGTTTCATCACTGTATATCGCACAGATTAAGAAGAAGTGTGGACTGGATGTCGGTGAGAACTTCAATCTGGCTAAATCAGAGAATGCCAGACAGCCACAGTGCACACCGGAGAAGGAAGATGCGATTATGCAGGCATTAAGACATTTTGGAATCATATAGATTGTGAATAAGCAGCATCGTGTGTTAAAAATATAGTAAAGTATGGGAAAAAGGACATTCCGGAACTGTAGATTTTACAGGTCAGGGGATGCCCTTTTTGCAGATATGGAAGTGTTCAATGGACAAGGTAATGATACTGAGAGATATTAAGACTGATAGGAATGATATCTATCTTATCTATTGTTACTTGTTCTGATTTCTCCATTCCCGCGGAGAAACACCATAAATATTTTTAAAAGCACGGGAAAAATGAAGCTGATTTTCGTATCCGACAGCAGAGCCGACATCTGCAATGGATAAGGAAGTCAGCTTTAATAATTCCGTAGCCTTTATCATGCGGTAGTTCATAAGAAATTCCTGCGGGGAGCGGCCGATCGAGTTGCGGAAGATTTTTCCGAAATAACTCCGGTTGATGCCGCATACCGCAGAGATATCTTCAATCGAAATATTATTCTGAAAATTCTGTTCAATATAATTGATCGCTTCTTTTATGTAATAATCACTCATGCGTCCGCTGGAGACCAGCTTTGTCGATTTTGCTGACTGCAGCAGATAATCTAAAAACAGATACAGATGCCCGATGAGATGGAAGGAAGATTCCTGTGGATGATTGACAATATAAAGCATTTCATCGGCAAGTTTTTCCCACAATTCTTTGGAGTGGGAATGATAAACGGGCGCGTCTTTGCACAAATCTGTGACACTTAAAGCCTCTTTTACACGTAATCCGTCAAATTCAATCCACATATATTTCCACGGAAGCTGTTCATCGGCAATGTAAGTGTTGATCTGACCGGGAAAAATCATAAACCCCTGTCCGCTTTTTACAGAATAGGTCCGTGTTTCTCCTTTGGAATTGTCTGCCATGAGTGTTCCGGTTCCGGAAAGAATGTAGTGAAACAGGTAGTGGTTGCGTGTTGCAGGCCCGAATGAATGGCCGGGATCACACTGTTCATATCCAAACTGATACATGCACAGATCGATAAAATTTTCATTTGGAAAAATATTAAAAAATGTATTGCTCATAAAATACTCCTTATATACCAAAATGCGACATCAATATCTATTATAGCATAAAATATTGCATTCCGGTATAAAACTGAAAAAATGCAGATATTTAAGGACGCATAAAGGTATGTTATAATCAGATTATCAAAAAAGTAAACGGATATATTGCAAAAAAGGAGAGAGGAATATGGCAAAAAGAAATATTTTCTGCAGTGTTGCGGCGGTGCTTGCACTTGGCATGTGTATGACGGGTCTTGCCGGATGCGGAAGTGAAAAAAAGGGCAGACCGTAAAACAGGCATATCTGGATATGGATAAGGAACTGGAGTTTATTCCAAAGGATGGCACGTATGCACTTCCATATGTGGCAAACGCGGCAGGAATTTACCACACTGTGTGATGAAATAAAACAGAGCGGAACACTTCCGCTGTATCTGGGCTTTAAAGATACCTGGACCTGTCTGGCTCCGTGGAATGCGTTGGCAGTCGGACTTACCGATTCGGATACCTGCAATCAGGTAAATATGGGAAATACCACATTTTCCGATACGTATGGACCGGTAGCAGAAAAGATGCGTGCGCTTTTGGATTATGCCGAAAAAATCCGTATGCATACGGTTATAACGATGCCTGTACAGCATTTGCCCGCAGGGAATCTGCCATGTATCCGATCGGAAGCTATGCGATCCCGCAGATTAAATCAGTCAATCCGGATATGAATATCGGCTCTTTTACATTTCCTGCAAATGATGAGGAATCAGACAATGTATTAAATTCAGGAATTGATTTCCAGGATCACCATTATCCGAGTGAGATGAGCGTGGATGCCATGGTGCAGACGTTCCTGCTGGATACAAGCGACAATGCACAGGAAAAGTTATTGAAAAAATTTGATTCCGACTGGAAGCGCTATAACCGGGATCTGATTCGGAAAGTACAGGATTATCAGAAAGAGAAGGAGGAGCAGTTATGATGAAAGAAAAACAGAAAACAAACTAGGTACTTACGATTGTTCTGATTTTGGGGACGGTTACCGTATTTTTTCCACTGTATAT
>ERZ827440.2658-NODE-2658-length-15105-cov-3.678007_pt1 | contig 15105 bp, 19 predicted proteins | sample MGYA00519774_ERZ827440 | MGnify/ENA primary metagenome ERZ827440 (study PRJEB31778, sample SAMEA3449302) | human gut metagenome | biome: human gut; feature: human-associated habitat; material: faeces | place: United Kingdom | collected 2010/2012 ... | reverse complement strand
TTCATTAGTGCCACTTACTTCAAGAGGTGAATCCTTAAGAACCTGTTTAGAACTTCAAGGACTGTCTTTAAAAAACACTGCTATAAAAATAGTAGATTGCGAAAAAAACAAAACTATATATGAAGACTTTGGAGAAATGTTATTTACTCACTTTGGAATATCTGGTCCGACGATTTTAAGCGGTTCAGCACATCTACTTAGATACAGGAATGTAGATGAACTATTAAAAAATGGCAGAATAAAATTATGCATTGACTTTAAGCCAGCATTGTCGCAAGAAAAGTTAGACTTAAGAATACAAAGAGACTTTGAAAAGGAAAAAAATAAAGAATTTAAAAACAGTTTAAATGAATTACTACCTCAAAAATTAATTCCTGTAATAGTGAGAACTTCCGGAATTGCAGAAAACAAAAAGGTAAATGAAATAACAAGAGAAGAAAGAAGAAAACTCGTAGAACTATTAAAAAAATTCGAGATAGAAATTGCAGGATTTAGAACAATAGATGAAGCAATTGTAACATCAGGAGGAATAAATATAAAAGAAATTAATCCCAAAACAATGGAATCTAAAATAATAGATGGATTATACTTTGCTGGTGAGATAATAGATGTAGATGCATATACGGGTGGATTCAACTTACAAATTGCATATTCTACAGGATACACAGCAGGAATGCATATCGAGTAAGATTAATAAAACTAAAAAATACAATTTATAAATAATGCTTAAATTTGATTGAAGTAATAGACTTATAGAATTGAAAAACAAAACAGAAAGCGTAAAAGGAAGAAAGGAGTGTATGGTATATTTAAGTTATTAAATATATCATACAAGAAAATAAATGGCAAAAAATGAAGAATTCTTCAGTATAAAAGAAGGTGCCACATATCAAATAGTAATAAAAAAATCAAAATTTATTGCAAATGTATTTTATGTAGAAAGTGAAGAAGAAGCGGAAAACAAGATAAAACAAATAAAAAAGAAATACTATGATGCAAAACACAATTGTTTTGCATTTAGCATCATTCAAGAAAATAAGAATGAATACAAAAAATGCAGTGATGATGGAGAACCATCTGGAACAGCAGGACTCCCAATACTTAATATCATAGAAAAAGGAAAATTAAGCAATATAGTAGTGATTGTTACAAGATACTTTGGAGGAATTCTTCTTGGTACAGGAGGACTAACAAGAGCTTACAGTGATGCAACAATAGGAGCACTGGAAAATGCAAAAATAGTAAAAATAGAAGCAGGAAAAGAACTATCTGTAGAAATAAATTATAATCAAAACAAAAATTTTATGTTATTTTGCAAAAAAAATGATATAAACATACTAGAAGAAAAATATCAAGAAAATATAATATACAAAATTGGAATAAATGAAAGACAATATTCGAACTTAAAAAATGAAATTCAAGAAAATAATGTCGACTGGAAAATACAACCAATACAAAAAAACGAAAATGGTCGAATCTTCATTAAAAAAGAGATATAATGTATGGCAAAAATTGGAATAATTTTTGAAAAACTATTGCAAAAGATAACAAAAACATGTATAATACGAAATGTAAAAAATTTACAGAGTACTTTAACGTATAGGGGGAAAAAATAGTGAATAATAAAATAAGAGTATTAATTTCAGACGACAATAACGAATTTGCTAATACATTATCAAGTTTCTTAGAGAAGGATTCTGCAATTCAAATAATGGGAATTGCAAATGACGGAGAAGAAGCCTTAAAATTAATAGAAGAAATACAACCAGATGTTGTATTACTAGATGTAATAATGCCTCATCTTGATGGACTTGGAGTCCTTGAAAGAATAAATGCTATGAACTTAAACAACAGACCAATATGCATAATGCTATCTGCTGTTGGACAAGACAAAATAACACAAAGAGCAATAGAACTTGGAGCTCAATACTATGTTGTAAAACCATTTGATATACAAGTTCTAATAAAAAGAATAAAAGAACTAAAAAATCTTGGACCAGTTACTCCAACCAGAAACAACTATGTAATGAAAGAGCAAAAACAACAATACATAGAAATTCCTTATGGAGAAACAAAAAATGAAGAAGCATTAGAAGCACTTGTAACAAATGTAATTCATGAGGTAGGAGTTCCTGCACACATAAAAGGATACCAATATCTAAGAGAAGCTATAATGATGGTTGTAAATAATATAGATATAATAAACCAAATAACAAAACAGCTATATCCAGAAATAGCTCAAAAATATCACACAACACCAAGCCGTGTAGAGCGTGCTATTCGTCATGCAATAGAAGTAGCTTGGGGCAGAGGAGAACCAGCCACAGTTGAGAATATATTTGGTTATACTGTATCTGCAAGTAAAGGAAAACCAACAAATAGCGAGTTTATTGCAATGATAGCTGACAAGCTAAGATTAGAAATAAAAACAGCATAGAAATAAAAAAACACCACATTTGCTTTTTGAAACAATGTGGTGCTTTTTACAGTATTTACTTTTATTTGCTTTTGTTGTTGAAACCATTATAGTATTTCAATTTTGTTGCTAGACCTCCACGAATGTGACGTTCTGCTTTATTTTCATCTAGAATTATTCTAACCTGAGAAGCTAGTGCAGGATTTATTTTTAAAAGACGTTCACTTACGTCCTTGTGAACAGTCGACTTTGAAATTCCATATTTCTTAGCGGCACCTCGAACTGTATCTTTAGAATCTATAATATAACGGGCTAAAACGATAGCTCTTTCTTCAATTGATAATCCAATCATTAGGAAACCTCCATTGCATCTTTTTGTTTAATACTATTCCTGTCAAATAAAGAATAGAACAAAATATTTGCATGAAAGCATTAAGCCATGATGTATGTGATAATAGAATAAATTATCTATGTAATATACTAGTTACAAAGTACTCACGTATTACAAAATTCGACATATAATATACAAGGTGAAGAAGTATGAGATTGAAAAAAGGAGACATAGTTGGAAGACTATCATATAACAAAGATATTATATTTGTAATAAGTGATATTATAAAAGTAAATAACAGAACGTATGCTATTTTAAAAGGGTTGATAACAAGAATAGAGGCAGACAGTCCTATTGAAGATTTAGAATTAATAGAAGAAAAAAGGGTTATGGAACTTTTAAGAAAGTTTGAGCTTGAAATTGATGCAAGAAAGAGAAAAGTGAAATCTTCCAAAAGCATTTTATTAGAAAATCAAGCTATGCAAAGAAAATATAGTGACCGTTATGGGAGCATATTACACTTAGACGGAGATAAAAAATACAGTGAAAAATCACAGAGATTTTATAGAAGTATGGGACTAGATGTGGTAGTAAAAAATATTCCCGAAAGAAAACAGCCACAGATGATATATGGCTTATTAAGTAAATACAATCCCGATATATTAGTAATTACACGGGCATGATGGAATGATAAAAAAAGGACATAATTTTGCAGACATATACAATTATAGAAATTCTAGATACTTTGTGGAATCTGTAATACGAGCGAGAGCATGGGAAAGAGGAAAAAATAAAATGGCAATATTTGCAGGAGCCTGTCAAAGTTACTATGAGGCAATAATGGAAGCAGGTGCAAACTTTGCATCGTCACCTGCTAGAATATTAATAGATTTTAAAGATCCTCTGATAGTCGCAGAAAAAATAGCGATTACACCAAGTAACAGATATCTTACAATAAACGAAATTAAAGATGAATTGAGAGATGGAGAAAATGGTGTAAGTGGAATTGGAACAATTGGAAAAAAGAGAATAAATTAATGAAAGAAATAAATAGAAATAGATTACAATGATAGACGGAAATATGAGCAAGTGTATAGAAAAATTACGAGATGATAAATGTTAAATAATTGTATATGAAATAATGAGATAACAAAAAAATGTAATAAAAATGTAATAAATGAAATAAAACACATAGAACACTACTCTGGCAACGGAAACAGCCAAACACCAACAACTGACACATTTTGACTTATTTTGCACAAGATGATATAATAAGGGCATCTTAAAGGAGTGGTGATATAAGCATGATTTATCCAAACGACATTTCAAGTCTAAAGACTGATATTGAGGAAAAAGTAGGACAAAAGATAATCGTCAAAGGCTCTTTAGGGAGAAATAGACCATTTGAAAAAGAAGCAACACTAGAAAAAGTTTATCCAAGTATTTTCGTTGTAAAATATGATGAAAACCAAAGAAACGTAACATATAGTTACACGGACATATTAACAAGAACAGTTGAGCTACAAGTCTTTAACGGTCAAGAATATAGTCCAATACTTCCACCACAGATAGAAACAAAGAAAAAAAGAAAAGCCTACGATATAGGCTAAAATATTAATAACTAAAACAAAAAAGTTCCTAATTTAGGAATTTTTTTTTTGCCTCAGAATATAAATTAATTAGAATTATTCTAAATAGTGTAAATAATTTATTAAAATTGGAGGTAAAGTAATGGGAATAAAATTATTAAAAAATAAATTATGCATAAATCAGATAATTGCACAGAAAACAGAAAGATTTTCGGCTGAAGGAGATGAAATTGTACCAGACGTAAAACCAGATATATTGAGTGTAGTATCAACAAATGGTAGTATATGCATATATAAGAAAGAAATATTGGAGGGAAGTTCATCTGCAAATACTAGAAAAGTAAAAATAGACGGCTGTGTAAACATATATGTAACTTATATTGCTGATGACGAAAAATCGAGTTTGAGAGCCTTGAACACAACAATAGATTTTTCTAGAACAATTGAAATGAAAGATATAAAAACTGAAACTCAAATCGAATGTAAAACTGATTTAGAGAGCATAGATTGTAGAATATTAAATGGAAGAAAAATTAGTCTTAAGGCAAATATGCAATTAACCCTTATGGCCTGTGATTGTCAAAACATTGATTATATATCAGACATAGAAGACAAGAAAAACCTAGAACTACTAAGAAAACAGATGAGTATTAATACACTGGTTGGAAGCGGAACTACAAAGGTGTACGCAAAAGACACAGTTCAAATAGAAAGTACAGACAATTTATCTGAAATAATGAAAGCAGAAATTAATCTGGTAAACAAAGAGAATAAAATTAGCTACAACAAAGTTCTTACAAAGGCAGATGCAGTATTCAAAATAATGTACTTAACAGATGACGAGAGAATAAATACCTGCACTTCAACGGTTCCGATAATGGGATTCATAGATATAGCAGACATTGCAGATGATAATATATGCGATGTATCATATACACTTAGAAATATTCTAGTAAAACCATCAAATGTAGAAGAACATTCTGTGCAAGTTGAGGCCGAGATTGAAATACTATGCTTCGTATATAAAAAGCAAGAAATAAGCATGATACAAGATTTGTACAGTAGAACCATGGAATTAAAATATTCACAAAAAGACATAAATATAATGAAAGAAAAAAACTACATAGATGAGACATTCAATTTTAGAAAAACAGAACAAGTACAAGAAATAGGAAGAGGAAAGATTTTAGATGTAGAAGTAAAACCTAATATCATAAGCACTTCAACAGACAAGGGAAGAATATCATATAAAGGAGAAATAAATTTAAAGCTTATATATATAGAAGAATCTCAGAGATTAAATGTGAAAGATATAGTAGAACCATTTGAATTTAGCATGAGCAATTCTGAAATAGAAATAAAAGATAAAATGCAGACAAATATCGAAATAACCAAAAAAGATTTTGTATTAATGCCGGATGGAAATATAGACATAAAAATAGATATGAGCTTTAAACTAAACATCGTAAAAGAAGCAACCATAAATGTAATTGATGATATAGAAGAAACAAGAGCAAAAGATTCAAGTGCTTTTAGTATAGTAATATATTATACAAAACCTGGAGACACATTGTGGAACATAGCAAAAAGATTTGGAAGTACGGTTGCTGAAATAGTTAAAATAAATGAAATAGAAAATCCTGATGTAATAATGCCTGGAGAGCAACTATTTATTCCAAGATAAATGTCAGAAATATTAAACCTAGCATATAATATATGAGCAATAACTTTTTTGAAAGGTTTAAATTATGAATACAGGAAAAGAATCAAAAATATATTCAAGAACGAGATTTTGCTTTGAAGAAATATTTGATAAATTCGGTAAAAAAACAAGAAATAGAAATACTAAAAAAGGCTCGAATGCCTTTTTTAGTGCTGTAATAATTTTAATTGTAGCAATCATAACATACACTGCCATAACTAAAGCATTAAATCCAATAATAAATGAAATGTGTATGGACAAAGCAAAAAACATAGCAACAATCATATCAAATGAAGAAGCAACAGTAATAATGGACAAATATACATACAATGATTTAATAACAATAATAAAAGATGGAGATGGAAACGTAAAAATGCTTCAAACAAACACAAAAAGTGTAAATCAGATTATGTCAGACATACCAACAAAAATAGTAAACAAAATTGAAGAAAGCGAAAGATCAAACATAACAATATATTTGGGTAGTGTTCTAGGAATGAAATATTTTTCAGCAAGAGGACCAAAAATGAATATTAAAATTGCCAATGTTGGAAATGTGGATACAAAACTAGAATCAGAATTTGTATCGGAAGGAATAAACCAAACCTTACACAGACTATACCTAGTTTTAACTTGTGAAGTAACAATATTAACACCATATAGCACAATAAAGCAGAAGATAGATAATCAGGTGCTAATTGCAGAATCTGTAATAGTTGGAAATGTACCAGACTCCTATTACAACTTGGTAACAAAGGACGTTCAAGGAGACAGTGTAAGAATGATAGATTAAGAAATTTTTGTAGAGTACAGTAAAAAGTATAAAAAAAGTTCATTATAAAATAAAAATCAGGCGGATTCAATGCAAAATGTTGATTTTTGCTTGACTTTTTTTGAATTTTGTAATAGAATAGATAAGCAATTAATGAGTATGGCATATTATTGTGCTTCTCCCCGGTAGCAGATAATATGATTTCATATATATTTATATAGAAACTAAATTTTGAAATGGAGGGTATTTTTTACCATGAACAATACAACTTATAGTATTAAAAAAGATGAAATTGAAAGCAAATGGTATATAATTGACGCTGCAAATAAGCCATTAGGAAGAGTTGCTGCTGAAGCTGCTAAATTACTTAGAGGAAAACACAAACCAACTTACACTCCTAACCTAGATTGCGGAGATCACGTTATTATATTAAACTGCAACCAAGTAGTTTTAACAGGAAACAAATTAACACAAAAAATTTATAGACATCATTCTTCTTACATCGGTGGAATGAAAGAAATCCAAGCTAAAGATATGCTTGCAAACAAACCAGAAAAAATGATGACATTAGCTGTAACAGGAATGCTTCCTCACAATAGCTTAGGAAGACAAATGGCTAAAAAATTAAGAGTATATGCTGGTAGCGAACATGAGAACATGGCTCAAAAACCAGAAGTATGGAATTTCTAATTTATAATAAGATTTAAAATAGGAGGATAATTAAAATGCCTAAAGCAAAAAAAGAACAAGAAGTTTTTAATGGTACAGGAAGAAGAAAAAGTTCAATCGCTAGAGTAAGAATAATGAGTGGAAAAGGAAATATCACAGTTAATGGAAAATCATTAGATGAATATTTCGGAGAAGAAACATTAAAAGTTATCGTTAGACAACCTTTAACAGTTACAGATACTCTAGATAAATATGATGTAATTGCAACAGTAAAAGGTGGCGGATTTTCAGGCCAAGCAGGAGCAGTTCGTCATGGAATAGCAAGAGCATTAAATGCCGCAAATCTTGAATATAGACCAGCTCTAAAATCAAACGGATTCTTAACAAGAGATTCACGTGCAAAAGAAAGAAAGAAATATGGTCTTAAAAAAGCAAGAAAAGCACCACAATTCTCAAAGAGATAATATTTCGGTGTCGAAAGAAAATTCGAATATGAAGAATATACAGAAACCCAATGGATTACCCAAGGGTTTCTTTTTATAATTTACAACAATTTATGAAAAAAACTTGACAAATTCAATATGTTTGTAGTAAAATAATAATGTTCAAGAAGAAGCAATCCACTTCTCACCCTAGCAGTTAGTTGCAAAAGGTAGAATTCAATATACATTAAGTGAATTATATGTGGAAAACATATAGTAAAATGTGTGTGGGTTGGCTTTTGAATAAAAAGTCAATTTTTTTTTCGGAGGTGTTTTAATATAAAACAAGAATTACTAATAAATGAAAAAATTAGAGCAAAAGAAGTTCAATTAATAGGAGCTAATGGAGAAAAACTAGGAGTTGTTTCATTGGAAGAAGCTTTAGACAAAGCTTATGAAGCAAAATTAGATTTAGTGCTAGTTTCGCCAGCAGCAAAACCACCAGTTTGTAAGCTTATGAACTATGGTAAATATAAATTTGAACAAGCAAAGAAAGAAAAGGAGTCAAGAAAAAATCAAAAAACTTTTGACTTAAAAGAAATTAGAGTTACACCAAACATTGAAAAACATGATTTTGAATTTAAAGCAAAAAATGTTAGAAAATTCATAGAAGACGGAAACAAAGTTAAAATAACTGTTAGATTTAGAGGAAGAGAGCTAAACTACGTAAAAATGGGAGAAGAAACATTAAACGAGTTTATCGAAAATTTATCAGACATAGCAACAGTTGAAAAGAAACCTTTGTTAGAAGGAAAAAACATGTTTATAATACTTACAAAAAAAGTTGAAAAATAATTTAGATTATTAATAGCTAAAATGCTATTTATATATAATTAGGACAAATCCTAAACAAGCAAAACAATAAGGAGGAAATTATTATGCCAAAGTTAAAAACAAACAAAGCTGCTAAGAAAAGATATAGCTATACAGCAACTGGAAAAGTAAAAAGAACAAAGTCAAATAGAAGACATTTACTTGCAAACAAGTCATCAAGAGCAAAAGCTAGAGGAAGCGTTCTAGATGCTTACGCAGACAAAACTTGTGAAGCAGGAATTAAAAAATTATTACCTTATGGTAACAAATAGGAATAAAGAGATAGGGAAGGTGAATAGAAAATGGCAAGAGTAAAAACAGCAATAATTACACGTAAAAAGCATAACAAAATATTAAAAAGAGCAAAAGGATACTATGGTGCAAAACACTACAGATTCAGAACTGCAAAACAACAAGTTATGAAATCTGGAAACTATGCATTCACAGGAAGAAAAGACAAAAAGTCTAACTTCAGAAAATTATGGATAGCAAGAATCAATGCTGCAGCAAGAATGAATGGAATTACATACAGCGAATTAATCAATGGATTAAAGAAAGCAAATGTTGTAATAAACAGAAAAATGCTTGCTGAAATGGCTGTAACAGATCCAGCAGCTTTCACAAAAGTTGTTGAAGTTGCAAAAAAAGCAAAATAATAAAATATAAATAATAGAAGAATCTAATTATTAAAATTGAATTTAATAATTGGGTTCTTTTTTGTCACTTAAAGCAAACATGGGTAAAACCGTGGTTATGATTTTGTTACAACTTTTGACAATAACAAATTGAAAATGAATTGAAAGTGAAAGTGAATTTGGAAATAAATGAAAAAAAGTTGCAAATGAAAAAATGTAATGGTAGAATAGACTAAGAAAATACGAAGGAGGAAAAAAAGATGAACAAAAAATTAAAGAACAAACAAGAAAAAGGAATCACGCTTATTGCTTTGGTTGTAACAATATTGTTCTCTTATGACGAAATGATAAAATTCAGTAATAGCAAAGGTTTCCTCCTATAAACAATTTAGTAAAATCATAAATTTTCAAATATTTAAAAGATGAATTTAAAAAAATAATAACAATTTCATCTTTTTTTGATTTTATAACAAAAATTAAAATTAAAAAATTGAGAGGAGATTTAAAAATTATGGAGAACAAAGAATTAAAAGAAAGATTTATTGATAAAAAAACAGGAATAGAATATGTAAGACAAGGAGATTATTATATTCCAAATTTAGTATTACCAAAACAAAAGAAAATACATTTGAATAAATATGGAAGAATGAGATTAAACTATTTAAAAGAACATAAGAAATCGGAATATATAATAATGTTTATGGAAAATACACTAATAGACCATTTAGAAAAAATACAGGAAACAGCAACTAAAAGAGTTAATCAAATTATTAAAGATTTGAAAGCTAAAAGCAATTTAACCGAAGATATGAAAAATACTGATATGCTTTATTGGGTTGGGACTATGAATGCAATTAAGCAACAAGCAGAGGAAATCATATTAAAAGAATTAATATATGTATGAAATTTTTAAAAACTCATGAAAAATTTGGAAATAAATGTTATAATATCAATCAATGAAAGCAAAATTAATTGTGCAGTTGATAACTACATAATTGGAAAGGTGGTAAAAATGACAACGGAAGAACTAGAAATACTGGCAAAACAAGGCGAAGGATATACTTTAGAATTTAAAGAAAATTTAGGAAAAAAATTTGCAGTTGAAGTAGTTGCATTTGCTAATAGTATGGGTGGAAAAATATTGATAGGTGTAGATGATGACGGAAATATCATTGGAACAGATACCTCTAATAATCAAAGAGCAAATATACAAAATCAAATAAGTCAAATAGAGCCAAGAATAAATGTAAAAATTGAAGTAGTAGATAATGTTATTGTTGTAAATGTACCAGAGGGAGATGATAAACCTTATTCTTCAAGTGATGGGTATTATTTAAGAGCTGGTGCTATGTGTCAAAAGATGAATAGAAATGAAATCAGAGAATATTTAGAAGATGGTGGAAAAATACAATTTGATCGAATGATAAATAAAAAAGCAAAATATCCAGAAGACTTTAATGAAAATGCATATAAAAATTTTCTAAAATTATCTAATACAAGCGAAACAATAGAAAGAGAAGAATTATTGATAAATTTGAATTGTTTGGAAAAAGTAAATAATAAATATATGTTTACAAATGCAGGGGTTATTTTCTTTACAAAAAATCCTACAAAATTTTTAATTCAAAATTATATAACTTGTATTGCTTTTAAAGGCACAAATAGAGTTTATATTTTAGATACATTAGATTGTAATAAAGACATTATAACTAATATTGAAGATGCATTAGCATTTGCTAAAAAACATATAAATTTAACATACTTAATAAATGCAGAGGTTATGAGAGAACAAGGAAATGCTACAAGAAAAGAAGTATTAGAAATTCCCGAAGATGTATTGAAAGAAGCTATTATAAATCGGTATATGTCATCGTCAGTATTTTGAAGAAGGTGCAAGAGTAATGGTAGAAATTTACGATGATAGAGTTTCGATAGTTAGTCCTGGTGGAGTTCCAAAAGGAATTACAAAAGAAAACTTTGGAAAAAGAAGTATTGCACGAAATCCTATAATAGCAGATTTATTAAGAAGAGCACATTATATAGAAAAAGCTGGTACAGGTATAGGAAGAATGAGAGAACTAATGGAAGATGCAGGATTAAAAGAGCCTGAATTTCAATATGATGAGTTCTTTGAAGTGAGCTTTTTAAGACCATCATATTATGACAATAATTATGGAACCTATGATTTATCTAAAAAGGATAATGAAAAAATTACAAAGTTAAATAATACACAAACACAAATAATTAATTTGATAAGAGATAATCCTAGTATTACCCAAAGGGAAATGTCTGAAATAATAGGTATGGCTTTGCCAACTATTAGAAAAAATGTTCAAATTCTAAAAAATAAGGGGATTTTAATAAGAGAAGGTGCAACAAAAAAAGGTATATGGATTATAAAATAAAATTTCTTGTATACTTTTCTTGTATACTTTAAGGATACAAGAAAGTATATCAGAAAATTTAAAAATAACATTAGATTTATAAAAAAATCTAGTGTTATTTTTTTACGGAAATTTTTTATCTACAATTTTAAGATATAAACTTATACTACTTTAACTTAAAAATCGAAACAAAGGCATTATGGTGCGAAAGAATTTATGAGGAAGGAGGTTATTAAATGTCAAATTTAAATTTAAAAGGATTATGGATTCCAATAGAAATATTAACAGATAAAAATTTAAGTGATAAAGAAAAACATATATATTCACTTGTAATATTTTTAAGTCAAGAAAAACAATATTGCTTTTGTACCAATAAAACTATAAGCGAACTTTTAAATATATCAGTAACACAAGTATCAAAATTAGTAAACTCATTAAAAGATAAAGGCTATATAAATATTGAAATGGTATATAAAGAGAATAGTAAAGAAGTAGATATGAGAAGGTTAATACCTATTGAAGAAAAGTTAAATACCCTATTTAACAAAAGTTTAATACCCTCCCCAACAAAACTTCAATACCCTATTGAAGAAAAGTTTAAAGATAATAAATATAATATAAATAAATATAAAAATAATAATAAAGGGTATTGCAATTATGAACAACGAGATTATGAAAAAGAAGGCTTTGATTGGAATAGCTTATATGCAAATAATAATTTTACATCGTAGTTATCCTATAAAGCAAAATATAAAGTATAGGTTTTGTTAAAAGTAAAACCTATGCTTTTATTTTGGAATTTTGAAACCGAATAGGTTTCAAAAAGAGTCAAGAAAAAATATATAATATGTTTTTCTTGGCTCTCTTAACAATAAATTGCGGATAGCAAATTATGGTTAAGCATAAAAATATACTTGTTATATTTTTATGGAAAAACTAAAAATGCAGTAAAGCTATTTTTAGTTTTTGAGGGTGCAGGAACTCCTGCCACACTGACACTTTTAGCGAGTAGCGTAAAAAAGTGTTGTAGTGTGTTACAATACAAAGTAAAAATGCGAGAGGTAAAAGCAGTTGCTCAAACTATAGTAGCTACTATAATAACACCTTGCATTTTGCTTGTATTAACTCTCACGATAGCCAAGCTATCGCCTATTATATTTGCATAAGGTAATAGACAAATCTAGAGAAACTATCCATTATATATATTATTTAATTATATTAAAAAAGGAACTGCTTTTTAGAAGCAGTTCCTTTTTATAACATATTATTTAATTAAGTAGTTGGTGTAAAAGTCCCACTATCATCCCAGGTTCCTGTTACTTTAGTAAATTCTGGATGTACAGAACAACCCGAAAACATATAAGTAAAATCATTCACATTTATTATGTTCCAGTCATTAATACCAGAAGCATCAATCAACTTATCAGAGCCTAAAAACATATTTGACATATTAGTTACTCGCCCAACATCCCAGTTAGATAAAGCAGATAAATCACTAGCATCACAGCCGTAAAACATATTTGACATATTAGTTACATTGCTTACCTCCCAATTAGATAATGCAGTTATATCATTTATTTGTGTAGGTGTAATACAATCCATATCCCCAAATATTGATTGCATATTTTCAACTTTAGATGTATCCCAATACTTTAGTCCTTTTATATTTTCCAAGTTTCCATATCCACAAAGTGCCCAGCTTAAATCTGTAACATTGCTTATATTCCACCCTGACAATGCATCAAAATTTTTAAGTTTTCGATTTTCACTAAACACACCCATAATTCTACTCATATTAGTAGTATAATCAGTTTTTAAACTTTGCAATCCACTTATATCTGATAAGTAAGATAGGCCCAAAAACATATTAGAGCTATCTGGGTTTAAATAAACATTATTACTTTCACACCACCAGTATATAGTACCTGTTTTAACTTTTTTTTGCTTATCAGAATCTGTAATTTCTGTTAAATTGGTGTCACCAGATATACTTCTTATTTCTTCTGTTCCACTTTCCTCAAACCACATATATATAGGACATAATCTAGTACCTTCTGGTATAATATTTAAATATGCACTTGGATTTTGTTCATATGCTGTATATGCATCTGTCCACGATACTATATTTGCATCTGTCATTGACGATAGATCTGGCGTTCCTGTGTATCTTTTTATTCCATCAATTGATAAATTATTAATGATATACCACCATTGTATTTGTCCTTGCTCTGCAAGCGCATACATTTTTTGTGCCACATTAGTTCCTGTATCAAACATTGCCATCGTGGAATTGTCAACCTCCACTTTTTTTACTTCTCCATTATTTACATTAAAATTATGTTCTGTATCATTAAATAAAACATTTAATGTTCCATCTGCATTTATAGTTGTATCTGTTTTTTCTGTACCTACTGTTTTATCTAGTTCTTCTTGTAAATCTACTGCTGTAACATTTTCTCCAAGTTTATTTATCGCAGCAGAAACATAAGCAATTTCAACTTGTTCCTTTTCTTGCCCAACAACAGTTTCTTCTTTAGCTTTTGTTGCTTGTCCGTATAATTCCGTTATTTCCTGTCAGCATAGCAATACTAACTCCGAGCTAAAATTAACAACACAATTATTGTGACTACAAGAGAAATAAGAGTTATACCAGACACATTTTTCCTAGCTTTTATACCTTTCTTATTAAATTTTAGATTTTTCATCTATAAAACCTTCCTTTCTTTGTCTTTTGTTCAAAGACTAATTTTATTTATTTTTTTAAATATTAATAACAAAATTTTAAGAGCACAAAAAAGCTATTCTTACATATACATTTTTGCGTTCAACAAAAATGCATAGGGAAAAATAGCCTTATGCCTATATAAATGATTTATTAAATTAAAGCTTACAATATATATATATATATATACACAGTATCAAGGGTTCTAGCGATTGTAGTCATAATTAATTACTTCCTTTGTTCTTTAATTTTCCATATTTATAATTATAGCAAAATACTATTTTCCTGACAATAATTTTTACAAAATTTCTTATATAAATTTAATTTGATAGTTCGGTAGATTGAAGTAATTACATTATAGTATATTAAAATTTTCAATGCAACAAATTAGTTTGATAAGTTGAAAATATTTTCTAAATTTTCAACACATCTAAAATTTTCCACATAGATTTTTTGTGTAATTTAGAAAATATTCAAATTTTACTTGCATTTAGCTTTTTTTTGTGGTAAATTATTATGTAGAATTTAATAAAAATAAAAACTATGAAGAGGACACGGTAAATAAAACTAATTAACAGAGAGTCAAATAA
>ERZ827440.2648-NODE-2648-length-15159-cov-3.935448_pt1 | contig 15159 bp, 17 predicted proteins | sample MGYA00519774_ERZ827440 | MGnify/ENA primary metagenome ERZ827440 (study PRJEB31778, sample SAMEA3449302) | human gut metagenome | biome: human gut; feature: human-associated habitat; material: faeces | place: United Kingdom | collected 2010/2012 ... | reverse complement strand
CAACTCCTGTATCTACTGTTCCTTCTACATATGTTGCTCCATCTGGTTTTGCAAATGATTTTCCTGTTCCATCTGCTGTTGCTTGTGCATTTGGGTTTTCTCCATAACTGTCTGGATTTTTTATTGCTGTATCCGCTGGCTGTCCTTCTGCTGTTTCTGGCGATTTACCTTCTCCAGGAGTTCCCTCTGTTGAACCTCCTCCTGTACTTCCTCCTGTTGAGCCTGATCCATACTTCTTCATTAACTCTTCATATTCTTTTAATATTGTATTTTCTTCTTCTTGAGCTGCTTCTGTATCAGCTTTTGCTTTCAATGCCATAGTTAGTATTCCATTTTGTCCTGTTAACATACTTATGCTTACGCCTGCTAAAATAAGCAAAACTATTATTGTTACTACTAATGCAATTAGTGTTATTCCGTTTTCTTGTTTTCTTATATTTTTCATAAGTTTCTTTCTCCTCCTTATCTTTCTTTTTATTTAGCTTTTATTATGTTCATTTCAAACTGCTTTCTTTATTATCTACTAAATATGGCTTTTTTATTCAATTTTCAATGTACATAACTTTTTTGCTAAATACATTTTTATAATATCATATTGTACACTATTTCGCAATTGTTTTTGCAATGTTTTTTCATTGCATTTTTCTGTTAATAAAAAAAATGCTAAAAATATCAAAACTAATATTTTTAGCATTTTTAAACTAACTATTTACACTTCTATTTGCTATTTCAATTGCCTTAGAAACTATATTACCACAAGTTTTAGATGAAACATTTTCCCATCCTCCATCTTTTTTAACTTGATCATATACTCCAAGTTCTCTTGCTATTTCTTCTTTTAAATTTTCAGACATTAGCTTACTATTTTTAGACATAATAAATCCCCCTTTGTAGAAATTATTTTTAATTTTTTCTACAAATTTATTATTTGCAAATTTTAATTTATTATAATTATAAATTTATTTCAAAATTTAATTTTTATGGAATTAATGTTACATAGTAAGCACACCATTAGGAGTATTATATACAATTAAAATATCTTCCTCATCACCAGTTTCAGCATTTATATAAACTAAAAATTCACTGTCATTAATTTTCCCCTTAAATTCATAACATAAAATCTCAGTCTTAAATTCCGTAGGAATTATAGCCATTCCCTCACTTTGAATATTCAAATTTTTATTTAATTTCTTTTTAGCTTCATCAATTGAAATCACATTTTTAGAAATTTTTCTTTCTGTATGATTATTTAAATATCCTTTGGTTTCAACACCTAAAATTTCCCCATCATCTAAAGCAACTTTAACTTTAATTAAATCTGGATACATTATAACATCATCTTGATTATAAGCATAATTAATTGTAATAATTCCATTTTCATTTAAATAATAAGTTTCTTTCATATTATTTATACCAAGATTATTTAAAAACTCAAGACCTTTTTTATTTGCATCATCATAACTTAATTTTTCTTCATTTACATCTCTATTACAATTAAAATAAACAATATGTCCACCTTTTTTTGTTATTGCAATAGTTATATTTTCATCTTTTTTATTTTTCATGGAAAAATTATATGATTGTAATTCAGAGTTTTCATTTTCACCTAAACTTGAAATTTCTTTTATATTTTCGCTTCCAAATACTTCATTTATTTTATTTCTTGCGTCGTCTTCTGAAATATCATTTCCTGTTAACCCTTTAGGCTCCGTAGATGTTAAATGTTCTGAAAAAGCTCCATCATATATTAACCCAGAATACTCGTGAAAATCTTCTTCTAATGAATTAAATACATCTAAATTAGAACTTACAGCTTGTGCAAATTCCTCATTTCCATTAGATTTTAAATCTTTCCAACTAATAGCTCCTTGCTCTAAATCCGTAGCTAATTGGTTTAATACATTTTTTAATTCTGTACTATAATTATGAAGTTCCTCTAAGTTTTTTAATTCTTCATCATTTAAATCTGTTCCTTTTATATTTTTTCTAGATAAAGTATAACTGTAATCACTTACTTGATTTAAAAATTTTTCTGTTTTTTCAAGTTCTTGACTTTCTATTGGTAAACTTGCTAAATATGTTTGTGCAAGGTTTGCCTCTCTCCATAAATGTGTAAGTGTTTCTGCACTATGTGTACTACTTTCAGATATTGTGGATTTTGCTAAATATGTTTCAACATTTTGTACATAATTTACTAATTCATAAAAATTACTATTATATAAATTTCTGCTTGCAAGTTCTACCTCATTATTTTTCTTATATAAAAAATACCCCAAAATTGCAATAATTATGGTTAAAGTTGCAATTATTGACCACATTATAATTTTTTTAGTTTTTTTCATTATTAATATTCCTTTCTTTGTTAAAAATAACTTTTTTTATTTTGTATTAAATAAAAAAAATTATTCCAATTTTTTGATTTTTATGTTAAAATGTGAATTGATTTAATATTATTTATTAAATTATATTCTAAAAAAAGGAAAAAAATATATGAAAAAAATAATGATATCTTATGCCTCTTATGGTGGAGGTCATTTGTCTGCTGCAAAAAATTTAAAAGAATATATTGAAAAAAATTATCCAGATACAGAAGTATTTTTATTTGACTGTATGAAATATATAAATCGTGTAATTGATAAGGTATGTGGTTCTACATATTCTAAAATAACAACAAATATACCTTGGTTTTGGGGAAAAATTTATTATAATACACAAGAACCTATTTTTGAAAGAATTATGTCTTTGTCTAATAAAGTTCTTTCATATAAACTTGGTAGATTATTAAGAGATTTAAAACCTGATTTAATAATTTCTACACATTTTTTTGTTGGACACATGTGTACTATTTTAAAGAAGAAAGGCAAAATTGATGCAAAACTTGCAACAGTTATTACAGATTATGGTGAAGATCCTTATAATGAATGGACTTGTAATTATAAATATATTGATTATATTTTTGTGGCACATAATAAAATTAAAGAAAGGTTAACAGAAAAAGGCGTTCCTTGTGATAAAATTTTCGCAACAGGAATTCCTATATCTGATAAATTTCTAAAAAAATATGATAAAAATAAAACTTTTAATGACCTTAATTTAACTCCAAATAAAAAAACAATTTTATTTTTTGGCGGAGGAGAACTAGGGCTTGGTAAATCCAAAACTTTGGTAATTTTTGAATGTTTAGCTAAGAATTTCGAAAATATTCAGATTATTACTATTAGTGGAAAAAATGAAACCTTAAAAAATAATTTTGAAAAATTAGTTGATAAGTATAATAGAAATAATGAAATTCGTGTTCTTGGTTTTACCGATAAAGTAGCTGAATTTATGTCTGCATCTGACTTGGTAATTACCAAACCTGGTGGTTTAACTTCAACAGAGGCTTTAGTTTCAGATTTGCCTATTGTTGCAATTAATCCAATTCCTGGGCAGGAAAGCGAAAATGCTGAGTTTTTGGAATCTAACGGTGCAGCTGTTTGGCTTAAGAAAAATGATGATATTAATTTTGTTTTGAAGGTGTTGTTAAATGGTGATGGTAAACTTGAAGTTATGAGAGATTGCATTAAGAAAATTGCTAAGCCTAATTCTACTAGGGATATTTGTGAGGTTATTTTTGAATAATTTTTAGAATTTGACATATAATAAAATATGTGCTATTATATTTATTAGCAATTGCAATAAATGTTTCACAAGCAAACTAAAAAGACTAGGTGGCAAGACCTAGTCTTTTCTTTTTGTTAGTTATCTAAATTTTTTACGATTAAGTAAATTAAATATAGTGCTAACAATTTTATAAATGGTTTCACAAAGCAAACCTCCTTTCTACCCTTAAGCGAAAGGCATAATATACTATAATCTATTTATATTCCCTTGTCAATAAAAATACAATCTATTTTCGTCACACTTCATTTATTTTTTAATATTATATCACGAGGTGAATTATCTATGAACATATCTAATTTATCTGGTTCTAATTTAATTGCCATTGCAAGTAGTTTGGCAATTTTGATTTCACAAGATTTAAGTGCAGATGAGATTGGAGTTTTAGCTGCATTTTTTACTGCTTTAGGTGATAATTTAGCTATTCTTGCAATTAATAAAAATAGTAATTAATAATTTGTATTATTAATTATATATTTTATATAATAATATTTTTATTTTTATTTTTCTATTTTGTTCTAATTTGCTATTCTTCAATATTCCATCCATTTGTAGAATTTCCCGTTAATTTAGCTGTATCACTAATTGTTACCACCGGTCTTACATTATATCCTTGTCCATCGTTATTGTTTCCGTAGGAAGAGTAGAAACCTCCCGCAGTTATCTCTTTCCTCCAACTAGCATATGTTCTAAACCCGTAATACACACCATCTTCATTAACTTCTACCGTTTTTGATGCCAACCAATATGGACCAGCATTATCTATAAGATTATATGCTTTACTAAATTTTTTTATAGAGCTCTCTTCATCTTCTTTGCTATTTGACAATGTATCAATATAATATTCATAAAAATTAGTTTTTAGTTTATTTATATATTGCATTTTTCCATTTTTAAATTCATTATTAATAAAAATATTATTTTTCTCATCATAAATATAAAAATTATTATGCTCTTGATTAAACGCTCCATTTATTTCGTTTTGCGCATCATAATATGGAAATTTATCTTCATTCCAGTAAAATTTCACCTCATTTCCATACTCATTTAAATTTCCTTTACCATATTTTTGTTTATTTCCTGTACACATAGGATTATACTGTGTGATTCTATTTATATCTTCTATCCTTATACTCCTCGAATTATTTGCCCCTGTTCCATTTCCGTATATCCTACAAATGTTATCTAACTCTTCAATACCATATTTAAAACCATTCTCACCTTTTAAATAAAATCTATTATTTTCATCTGTTTTTATACTTTCTTTAGATGTTATTAAAAGTTCACCTCCATTATTGATTCCTAAAACAATCCATTCCATATCATTTTGAAATGTAAAATTCTGATTTACATATCCATTTTTTTCTATAGGTGATGTATATTTAGCATCCTCATTATTTATTACAGTATAATTTATTGTATCTCCAACATTTATTTTTATATTTCCATCTGATATCACATTTTCTGAAACATAATAATATTTATTTTTTTCCTTTATATTTCCATACTTGTCAGCTATATATTCATTTTTAGTTTCTTTTGTTGTTATTTTATAATATTCCCCATCAAATATCACTTTATATCCCTTTTCATTTAACTCTTTTTCAACATCTTCCTGTAAAATTTCATAAGAATTTTTCATTTTTGCTGACATAAATGCAAGCTCTATACTTTCTTTTTCATTCGAAGTTTCAGATATTTCTTTTGCCAATTTAGCTTTTTTCAATATTCCATTCTCTCCCGTTATTGCCGATATTGTTACCCCAGACAATATCAATAATATAATCACTGTAACCACCAAAGCAATTAAAGTTATTCCTTTGTTTCTCATAAAATCCTCCTTTTTTCTTTTTGTTCTATTGTAGAACAATTATATCATCACAATATTATAAAATCAAGTAAATTTTGTTCTTTTTTAGAACATTTTTAAAGGAGAATATTATGCAGAAAATAAACAAGTTTAATGATAATTTAAACATTATAGGACCTAAAATTAAATATTTTAGAAAACAAAAAAAAATAACACAAGAAGATTTATGTGCTAGAATGCAAGTTATGGGATATCAAATTAGTCGTTCCGACATCTCTAAAATTGAAAACGGAAAAAAATTTATTGCTGACTTTGAAGTACTTGGATTTGCAAATGCTCTAAAAATTTCTATTTTAGATTTATATAAAGAATAATCCTTTTCACTATTAATTTTTTTTAAAAGGAACATTACCTCTAAAAAATTTCAATAGGGACAATGTACCAAAAAGACCCGGTCCCAATGGTACAGATTTTAAAAAGGGGACGGTTCCTTTTTCAAAAAGGAACCGTCCCCATTTCAAAATAATCACATTTCTCTTCTACCTTCCAAAGCCTTAGTCAAAGTAATTTCATCTGTATATTCCAAATCTCCACCAACAGGAATACCGTGTGCTATTCTAGAAACAGTAATTCCAAGTGGTTTAATAAGTTTAGATAAATACATCGCAGTTGCTTCGCCCTCAACCCTAGGGTTTGTTGCAATAATAACCTCTTTAACTTGTCCATCCATAAGCCTTGCTAAAAGTTCCTTAATTTTGATATCATCAGGTCCTACTCCATTCATTGGAGAAATAGAACCATGTAAAACGTGATAAACGCCTTTAAATTCGTGTGTTCTTTCCATTGCAGCAACATCTCTTACATCTTCTACTACACAAATACTTTCTTGATTTCTCTTAGGGTTTGAACATATTGGGCAAGGGTCTGTATCTGTTATATTAAAACATTTACTGCAATATTTTAAGTTCTTTTTAGCATTAACTATTGAATTTACAAATTCGTTCGTTTGTTCTTCATTCCAATCTAACACGTGAAAGGCCAGTCTCGCTGCCGTCTTGTGTCCGTATGCTTGGAAGTCTTTCAAAACTTTCTATTAATTTTTCTATTGATGGTGCATATTCTGACATTTTTTACCTTACTTTCTTTTAAATTACATTAATCCAGGAATATTATATTTTCCCATAGCATCACTGCTTGCGTCATCAACTTTTCTTAATGCTTCATTTATAGCTGTCATTATTAAATCTTGTAGCATTTCAACATCTTCTGGATCAACAACTTCTGGTTTTATTTTTATTTCTTTTAAAACTTTTGCTCCGCTAACCTTTACCTCAACTGCTCCTCCACCACATGATGCTTCAAATTCTTTGCTTGCAAGTTCTTCTTGTGTTTTTGTTAAATCTGCTTGCATTTTTTGAGCTTGTTTCATTATATTTCCTAGATTCATTCCTCCGAATCCTCCCATACCTCCTGGGAATCCACCTCTTTTTGCCATTTTAAATCATTCCTTTCTTGGTCGGGACCATAGGGGTCGGTTCTTTTTGGTCCCTATATTATATTAAATGGTATATCATTATTTTCTATAAACTGTTCAAATTCATTACTACTAGTCTTAGTAGCCTCTTTTGTATCAACGAATTTAATTTGCATTTCTTTTCCACAAGCCAAATGAACCGTTTCTCTTAAATTTTGCTTAACATCAGGTCTTGCTAAAAAGTCTTTTGCAACTTTGTTCATTCCTTTTGGAAATTCTATTTCTAATGTCATATCATTTGCTTCCCTAGCAATTGTTCCAGCTAAATTCATATACATAAACATTTTGCCACTTGTTTTGTAATCTTCTACAATTTTTGGCCAGTAATCTTGTGTTTTTCCTTGATATTTTGGCTTTGATACAATTGCCTTATTTGGTTCAACATTGCTTGGTATTTCTTGAGCTTTTGCTTTAGTATTTCCCTGTGCGCTTGCTCCATTTCTATTAACCCCTGCTTTTGCAAAATTACCAGCTCGTAAAAAATTTTCGATTTTTGTAACTCTTCTCTCTAGGTCAGAATTTTGTGCATTTCCACCATCTGACGACGAATTTATATCTGTTTTTACAGGTTGTTTGTTACATAATTTTATTAATCCTGTTTGTAAAATTATTAATTTTTGTGTAGATAGTTTCATACTATTTTCTATTTCAGATAATTCACATATTAAATTTATTAAATCTAATTTTGATGTTTTATCAGAAATATTTTTTATTTTTTCTATTTCTTCATCATTATATAATTCTGTTTTTCCAGTTGATTTATATAATAAAACATCTTTTATGTATTTAATAATTTCCCAAACTAAATTATTTATATCTTTTCCATCTTCTATAACTTCTTGTAAATTATTTAACGTTCCCTCAACATCCTCATTTACAACAGATTCTACAATATTGTTTATAAATACTGTTTTTGGAATTCCTATTAAATCTTTTACTTTGTTTTCATCTATTTCGTCTGTTCCTTCTTGACTACATCTTTCAAGAATTGATAAAGCATCTCTCATTCCACCTTCTGCAAGAACTGCAATTAGTTCTAATGCTTTTGGTGTTATTTTTATATCACTTTCCTTGCATACATATTCTAGGTCTTTTACAATATCTTCATTTGAAATTCTTTTAAAATCAAATCTTTGACATCTTGATAAAATTGTTGCTGGTAATTTTTGTGGCTCTGTTGTTGCTAATATAAATTTTACGTGTTCTGGTGGCTCTTCTAATGTTTTTAGTAATGCATTAAAAGCTCCTGTTGATAGCATATGAACCTCATCTATAATATATACTCTGTATTTGGCTTTTGTTGGTAAAAAGTTTACTGCTTCCCTTATGCTTCTTACATCTTCTACACTGTTGTTTGATGCAGCATCCATTTCGATTATATCTGTAAGTGAACCATCTAATGCTCCTTTACATATTTCACATTCATTACATGGTTCCCCATCCTTAGGGTTTAGGCAATTTACAGCTCTTGCTAAAATTTTAGCCGTTGTTGTTTTTCCTGTTCCTCTACCACCATTAAATAAATATGCATGTCCTACTCTATCAGATATTAATTGATTTTTTAATGTCTTTTTTATATGTTCTTGTCCTACTATTTCCGAAAATTTTGTAGGTCTAAATTTTCTATAAAGTGCTGTATACCCCAAAACTTACACCCCCTAGAATATTAAAAATGGTGTGAAGCTAAATTCCTCTATGGAAAGCATTCCACACAAAAGTATCTACTTATTGCTGCTTCCTTCCGGACCTGACAAGGTTCATAGGCTTTTATTGGATGCCCTCCATACAAGAATTTAATTCCATACCATTTGCAATTATATAACGTATTTTTTAATTTGGCAAGTTTTTTTCCAATTTTCTTTAATAAAAATTTTAATTTTCAATTCTTTTAAATACAATACTTTGTAAGTCAGTATATTCATGTCCAACTGTTCCATTATTTGCGATTCCATCATTTGGAACTTGAATTTCTACATCATCTGCTCTAAATACCTTTCCAGAATTTAATATAATTGTTATATTAAATTTAATTTTAGAAATTAAACTATTTTCAGATATGTTCAATTTACTAATTAAATTATTATAATTAATTTCCGCATCGTCATTTGATGTATATGTACCTATATTATTATTTGCACATCTAAAAATCAAAACTCCACCCTGATTTGATATTTGAAGTTTTTTTGCATCTGTTGATTTAGTACCTTTATACTCCAATTCATTTACTACATTCTCATCTTTATTTTCGAATAAAACAGTATCATTTGAAATAGGCTTATAAATCTTTATTTCCCCTATTTCTGGCTTTTCAGCTATTGTAATATTTTCTAGCTTAACTGACTTTATTGTTTCTTGTTTTTTATATTCGTCATTTTTTTCAATATAAATATAAACATCATTATTTTGAATTACATTAATATCCCACTTTGCCTCAGAGTTTTCCACATCTTGTCCATTAACTGTGGAAACTATCGATATTTTTGAAACTTTAAATGGCATATTTGTTTCGCCTTTTTCGTCATAATTTAATATTAACATTACTGCTGTAAATATTATTGCAATAATTATTATACATATTATGCAAATATTTAATATTTTTATACTAAATCTTTGATTTGCCATATTTTTCTCCTTTTTGACTCATTTGGACCGGTTCTTTTTGTGTCACTTTACCCATTGGGACCGGTTCTTTTTGTGCCACTTTTTTGTTTTCTTAATTTTCTAAAAAATTCCTGTAACAAATTCTTACATTCATCTTCTAATATTCCCTTTTCAAAATTCACATTATGATTAAATTTATAATCTGTAAATAAATTAAGCACAGACCCTACGGCACCAGTCTTTTCATCTGATGCACCAATATATACATTTTTTATTCTCGAATTTATTATTGCCCCAGCACACATTGAACATGGCTCTAAGGTTACATACATATCACAATCTATAAGTCTCCATGCTTCTAATTTTTTACTTGCTTTTTGAATTGCAAGTATTTCTGCATGTTTAGTTGTATCAAATTTTGTTTCTTTTTGATTATGTGCTCTAGCTATTATTTTTCCGTCTTTTACAATTATTGCACCTACTGGGACTTCCAATTTTTCGTAAGCTTTTTTAGCTTCTTTTAGAGCTTGTTTCATAAATTTTTCTTTTTCTTGCAATTTTTTCTCCTTTTGCACATAGCACATTGGGACCGGTTCTTTTTGTGCCAGTTACCACTTTGGGCATTTTAATTTATTTTGTTTTACTACTTTTATGTTTCATATTATACCAACAGATTACACAATTGTCAATTTATGGCAAAATTATTTATAAGCATTTGTTCTAATATATGCATATCTTCCTGTTTTCACTACATATACATAATCAATATTACTTGAAACATTTCTAATTATTTTAACCTGTGTCTTTGCTAAATACGTATATTTTTTTCCTGTTAAATTTGATTTTGAATACAAATATGTCCTATTTTTTAATCTCTTATATTGACCTACCGTATTTCGATTCACATTAACACTTTTTTCTGCTAAATAATCTGACGAAACCCATTTATTCTCGCCAATTCTACTCCAGTTCCCCTTTGTTTCATACACAGTAACTCTTTCATTATTGTTCAATTTTCCAATTATTTTATTTTCAATACCTGCTCCACTTCTTATATTTAATCTACTTGATACCCTAACAAATCTTGTATAACTTGTCATCTCCGATTTATTCTCATTTGAGTTATCTGTTCTATTATATTTATAACAAAAAAATCTTTTATAATTTGCATAATTTTTAAAATTAGTAGTACTACAAATAACCGTATCTCCATCCACATAAGCTTTTCCTCTACGAGTTGATGTATCAAATTTTCCTTTGTATAAAAATGGATCGTATATTTTTAAATTATTTCCATTAACACCATAAATCATTATATAATGTCCGCCAGTAGTAAATAATCCATTTCCAACTGATGCTATAATATAATTATTATTTTTTAATTTTTCAAGCATAACACTAAAATTTGATGTTTCTTGATACTCTATATTAAATTCATCCGCAATTGCTCTATTTGCTGACCAATAAGTTCCGTTATTAGGCGACCTATAACCATGTTTCACAAATACATCTGCTAATTCTGTTACAGATACATTTCCGACTATACTATCGATTATCATTGCAGCAGTAGCTACTCCACATCCACTTTTCCCTATAGTTTGGCTTTTATTATTTGTCACTGTGTATGGATAATTTTTCCATCTGTTATCAATTTGACTTACATATGTTAATTTTGGCTCTCCCGTTGTTTGTAAATTCCAACTTTGGGATTTTCCTCCCTCATAAGCAATTTCTCCTTGGAGTTCAAATCCCTCATCCTCAACTTCTTGTTCTTCTAAATTTTCTTCGTCTTGAACTGTTAAATTTGGTATTTCTGCTGATACATTTTCTTCTGCTTGATTTTTCTCTTTATTTTCTATTAAATTATTTTGTAAATTGTTTACTTTTTTATTTAAGTCTATTATTGATATAATAACTGCACACATTGTTATTAATGAAATTAAAATTATTATTTTTTTTATATTTTCCATAAATAAAAACCTCACATTTGAATACTTTATATATTGTATTCTTAGTAAGGTTTTATTGTTAATTTTTTTGGTGTTCCTATGCGGACTCGAACCACAATCGGTCGCTTAGGAGGCGACTGCTCTATCCTGCTGAGCTATAGGAACATAAGCACAACAATAGTAATTATAGCAATTTTAATATAAAAAGTCAACGTTTTGAAAAATTTCTCATTGGAACCGTTTCTTTTTTCAGCGGGATTGTTTCTTTTCGCGAAAAGAAACGATCTTAGTGAAAAAGGAAACGGTCCCAATGGAAAAAGAAACGATCTTTTTACAAAAAAATCGTTTCTTTACTAATATCAATTATTTAACCAAAGCACTCATAGCCTCTTTCAACTCTTCTAAATCACTTTCAGCCTTATCCATACTATTTGCTTTAACACCCATATAAAGCTTAATTTTAGGCTCTGTTCCAGAAGGTCTTACACAGCACCAAGCATCATTTTCTAGTTCATAATAAAGAACATTTGATGTAGGAAGTCCTGTTTTTGAAGTTTCTCCAGTAACTAAATTTTTAACAATATCTAATTTGATATCCTTAAATTCTAATACTTTATATTTACCAATCTTTTCTGGCAAATTATTTCTCATGTTTTCCATCATTTCTTTAATTTTTTCAGCGCCCTCAGCACCTTCAAGTACTATTGCTACTTGACCTTCTTTATAATATCCATATTTTTCGTAGATATTAATCATTTGATCCCATAGAGTCATATTTTTAGACATATAGTAACATGCTGCTTCACATAAGCTCATAACAGCTGAAATTCCGTCTTTATCTCTTGCGTAATCTCCAATTAGGCATCCGTAGCTTTCCTCAAATCCAAATACATATTTTTTACCATTTGGCTTTTGTTCTTCTATTTTTATTTGTTCTCCAATGTTCTTGAAACCTGTTAAAACCTCTCTAAAATCTAGCTCATATTCATTTGCAATTGCTTTAGCAAGGTTTGATGAAACAATTGTTGATACAAACATTCCATTTTTTGGCAAAATGTGCTTTTCTTTCATTTGAGATAATCTATATTCTGCAATTAATAAGGCTGACATATTTCCAGTGTAGTCCATATATTCACCTGTTTTACTGTCTTTTGCATAAATTCCAAGTCTATCTGCATCTGGGTCATTTGCTAAAACAATATCTGCATCCACTTTTTTAGCCAAATCTAAAGCCATTTTAAATGCTTCTTTTGCCTCTGGATTTGGATAATCTACTGTTGGGAAGTTTCCATCTGGTTTTTCTTGTTCTGGTACTACATAAACATTTTGAAGTCCAATTTCCTTTAAAATTCTTTGTACCATTTCGTTTCCAGCACCATGAAGAGGTGTATAAACTACTTTTAGCTTTTCGCCTTGTTCCCTAACGATCTCGGGATTTAATACTCTTGATTTTAGTTCATGTATATATTTGTCATCTATTTCTTTTCCAATTACATTGTATAATCCTTTTTCTTTTGCTTCTTCTATTGATATTTCTTTTATTGCTTTATAATCTGTAATAGCTTGTACCTCACTCATTATATCTTTATCTACTGGAGCAATTATTTGTGAACCATCATCCCAGTATACTTTATATCCATTATATTTTGGTTTATTATGACTTGCTGTTATCATTATTCCTGCTGTGCATCCAAGTTCTCTTACGGCAAAAGATAGTTCTGGCACTGGTCTTAAGTGGTCAAATATGTATGTTTTTATTCCATTTGCATTTAATACTAAAGCTGCCTGAGTACTAAATTCTGGTGACATTCTTCTTGAGTCAAAACTTATTGCTACTCCTTTATTTTGAGTTTTCCTTTTTAATATATAGTTTGCTAACCCTTGTGTTGCTTTTCCAACTATATATTTGTTCATTCTGTTTGTTCCAGCTCCTATTACTCCTCTTAAACCTGCTGTTCCAAATTCAAGTTCTTTGTAAAATCTGTCTTCTATTTCTTTTTCATCATCTTTTATTTTTAATAATTCTTCTTTTGTTGCTTCGTCGAATTCATCGCTTTCGCACCATTTTTTGTATTCTTTTAAATAATCCATTTAGGTTACCTCCTTTTCCTTTGGACATAATATCACAAAAGTTGTTTGATGTAAATATTTTTGAAAAAGTATTTACATTAGCCTAAGGCACCAAAATAAAAAACCAGGAAATTCAAAAAATTCCCTAGTTTTTATTTTTAATTCTTTTTATAAGATTTTTCCCCAGATAAGAGCCGATATAGCATCTCAGCTAATGGTTTCATTGCATTTTTCGCTTCCTCCACTGTATTGTTCTGTGCTCCTACCTCCACAAGCATCGCTCTTTTTGCCAAATGAAGGTTATAACGATAGCCTTTTATATAGATTCTTCGTGTCAGATCTGGATAATATTTTCCACATAAAAGCTGCATCTGCAGGCTGAATGCCAGATTTGCCTCCTTGTTTGGATTATAAAGATAACCGATATCCCCCTTACTTGCAAGGCGGCTGACTCCATTAAAAAACATAATCTGTGCTGCAGACTTTCCATTGATTTTTGTGCGAAGGTGTATATTATTTTCTACAGAATCCCTGTGCAGGTCAATCACTACTTTTACCGAAGGATTTTTCCTAAGTGCCGCCTCCACACTATCACCTGCAAAGTTATAAGCGGCATTGCGGTCAAGCTGTCCGTCTACCATATCATAAACAGATTTGTCATGTACCGTTTTTATTCCGTAGACATTTTCCAGTTCTTTTGTCAGAGCAGTTCCTACTTCAATCACAGAACCTTCTTTTCCATTTACCTTTTTGTACGTTTCACTTCCGTGTGTATGGTAAATAAGAACCAGTGGCTCCTCCTTTCCTAATTTTGCAGACAAATCCATTGTCACAAGCTTTGTTCCATTTAAATCCTGTTTTGTCATAGATGTTGTCTCATCCACAATATAAAAATGTTCCAGCAAAAAAGAATAACTTGCCAGTTCTTTTATTGTATAGGATCTTCCCGTTCCCATCTGCTTCATTTTTCCAGGATCTTTTTTCTTTTCTTCTACAGACTGATCATCCGATTCTGTAAAATAATCCGGCACCGTATCACTGTATTTTGCCTTATAGTACTCCTTTCCTTTCCAGTAATCAAGCGCAAATCTTTGAATTGGGAAAAGCTCCTCCTGCATTCCATTTCGAAAAAAAGGAAGGAGCATTCCCTTTCCCCCCTCGTATGTATCGTATCCAAGAATTGGCGTCAATTCATACTGCCCTTTTCTTATACTATTTTCAAAGAAATCATGAAACACCTCCGTGTGCACTGGAATATATTGCCATAAAAAGAGTGTTCTCCGCTTTACCTTTCCACTTCCTCCCGATAAAAATAAGCCCCATAACAAAATAAAAAGAACAAACAATAAACCTTCTATTACCTTTAAATTTCTCTCTTGCATAATCCCTCCCAAGAAAATAGCTTATAGCAATTTTCCAAATAACTTATTAGCAAAAACAATTCCCTTTTCCTGATCACATAATTGATTGCATGATTATACAAACGCTCAAGATAATTCTTATAATATAAGCTTATGCCTGTCCTTTTTATTTAT
>ERZ827440.2646-NODE-2646-length-15160-cov-4.525455_pt1 | contig 15160 bp, 9 predicted proteins | sample MGYA00519774_ERZ827440 | MGnify/ENA primary metagenome ERZ827440 (study PRJEB31778, sample SAMEA3449302) | human gut metagenome | biome: human gut; feature: human-associated habitat; material: faeces | place: United Kingdom | collected 2010/2012 ... | reverse complement strand
CTCGTTGCGGGACTTAACCCAACATCTCACGACACGAGCTGACGACAGCCATGCAGCACCTGTGTTCAGGCTCCCTTGCGGGCACTCCAGACTTTCATCCGGATTCCTGACATGTCAAGGCTAGGTAAGGTTTTTCGCGTTGCGTCGAATTAATCCACATCATCCACCGCTTGTGCGGGTCCCCGTCAATTCCTTTGAGTTTTAATCTTGCGACCGTACTCCCCAGGCGGAATGCTTATCGCGTTAACTTCGTCACCGACCCTAAAGCCGACAACCAGCATTCATCGTTTACAGCATGGACTACCAGGGTATCTAATCCTGTTTGATCCCCATGCTTTCGTGCCTCAGCGTCAGTATATGGCCAGATAGCCGCCTTCGCCACCGGTGTTCTACCCAATATCTACGAATTTCACCTCTACACTGGGTATTCCGCTATCCTCTCCATAACTCTAGCTACATAGTTATAACGGCTATTCCGAGGTTAAGCCCCGGGATTTCACCGCTATCTTACATAACCGCCTACACACCCTTTACGCCCAGTAATTCCGAACAACGCTCGCCCCCTTCGTATTACCGCGGCTGCTGGCACGAAGTTAGCCGGGGCTTCTTTAGATGCTACCGTCATCATCGTCACATCCGAAAGAGCTTTACAATCCGAAAACCTTCTTCACTCACGCGGCATGGCTGGGTCAGAGTTGCCTCCATTGCCCAATATTCCTCACTGCTGCCTCCCGTAGGAGTCTGGACCGTGTCTCAGTTCCAGTGTGGCTGATCGTCCTCTCAGACCAGCTATAGATCGTAGGTTTGGTAGGCCTTTACCCCACCAACTGCCTAATCTTCCGCGGGCCGTTCTTTCGGCGATAAATCTTTCACCCTCAGGTCTTATGCGGTATTAGCATCCGTTTCCAGATGTTGTCCCCCACCAAAAGGTACGTTCCCACGTGTTACTCACCAGTGCGCTACTCTCTTGTTAAATAGCAAGCTACTTAACAATCCCGTTCAACTTGCATGTGTTAAGCCTGCCGCCAGCGTTCGTTCTGAGCCAGGATCAAACTCTCATCTTAAAATGATTCTTCAATCCCGTCTAATTACTTACTCATAAAAGAATTTTCTTGGTTCCTTTTTTTCAGATACACTAGACTTTACATATTCGTTGCCAAATACCCGCCGTCTGCGTATCCTCTTCTCTCATATCTACTCTGTTTTATAACCACCGGGCGATTTTGCACTTGGCTAACTCGCAGCCGGTGAGCAGGTTTATATGACAGTCACCGTCATATGTCAACACAAAAAATTAAAAAAATTTGATTTTTTTTCACATTTTTTCTAACCCATTGATTGTATGAAGAAATTTATGTGGAATTTTCGCATGTGGAAATACGCCCCGTTATTTCCTTTTTTTTAACCTTATGTGCGGTATAATATTTACAATACACGAACTGTAATTTTGATACAAGGTAGCAATTATGTTAAAAAACAACATTTTAGTTATAGCTTTAGTCTTAATACTTTCGGCCTGCGCTTCGGAGAAGCCGGTTTTGACCGGGGTTGACGGTTCGGCGATTCCGCCGGCTTTTGCCCATTTTCCGGACGTTCCTTTTCCTGACCAGTCCTATATAGACTTGGAAGAAACAAAAGCTTTGGGCACCGGCGACAACTGGATCGGCAGCCTGGTATTTACGACTCCGTATAACGCAAGCAGCGTTTTTGACTTCTATATGTCGGAGATGCCCAAACTGAAATGGAAAGAAATTGCAACGGTTCGGGCGGACATCAGCCATATGACTTACGTGCGGGAGAATCGCGCCGTGCAGATTCTGATTCTTTCCGACGGTTCAGACAAGGCCAAAGTAACGATTACGGCAATTCCGAATCCGAATGCTTCAAGTTATTAATAAAGGGAGCATCAAATGCGGTTTGAATTTTTCACGATGGGCGGCAGCCAGCTTTGGGAAGACGTTTTCTTTTATCAGAAATGGCGAATCCAGCGAAATTACCGCACCAAAGAATACAGGCTTCTTGATCCGTGGGACATTCAGCGTCACAGCGGCGGTTTCGAAAACTGCCGCCGGGCTTTTCTTGACTATATTGAAATCTATGAAATATCGCGACAGCGCGGACATATGGTAATCATGCTGCACGGTCTGGGCGACAGCAAAAACATTTTCAAACCCTTATGGCGTGCCGTATTAAAAGAAGGTATGATGGCGGCTGCAATAAACTATCCGTCGACACGCAAACGAATCGACTCACACGTCCGGCAGTTGGAATTTCTGCTGAACCATCTTGAAGACGTGCAGGAAGTCTCCTTTGTAACCAAAGGCGTCGGCGGAATTGTACTGCGTAAACTGATGGCTCTCGAATCGCCTTGGCAGAAAAAGCTCAAAATCCGGCGCATTGTGCAGGTTTGTCCGCCGAATCAGGGCAGCAGACTCTTTGCCAAACTTGAAAAATACAGTTTTTTCAGATGGCTGTTAGGCCCGATTTTGAAAGAAGTTTCGCCGAACAACATGATTTTCATTCCGAACTTTCCTAAAGGAACCGAGTTTGGCATCATTGCAACGGATTTTCCGGGCAAGAATCTGACCAACATGCTTTCGGAATCGCTAAAAAAGTCTTTACCGACGCCGGGCGAATCCGATTTGGAGGGTGCAAAGGAGGTTATTCATGTCAGCAACGTCAACTACAACGTCTTTAACAACGACAAAGTCGTTAAAGCCTGCGTAAAATTTCTGACCAAAGGGAAATTCAACTAAATCAAAAAAAATCAAAAAACTGTAACAAAATATTTTACTTTTATATGCTACAATCTAAATAGCATGGAATAGCTTTAAAATGAGGAACCGATGAGAGCCGTACTGATTAATATAGGAATAATTCTGGCAATTGCCCTTGCTTATTATATTGATTTTTTCGGCTGGTTTACCACAAAGTACGCTTTCTGGGGGTCACTCGTTTTGGTAATTGCGGTTTTGCTGGCTGCTTTTAAGGTACTTGGCAATCCTTGGCATAAGGAAGACGACGATGACAAAATGTAGTTGGAAATATGTATTCGGCCTGTTTATCGGGCTTCTGTTTATGTCAGCTGTAGGCGAGGCTTTTGCGACAGAAGGAGCCAATGCCGCAACCGAGAAAAAAGTCGAAACTTTTGTCGGAGCCACAAAACTCGGCGACAAGAAAGATCAGGACGTTATTGACCAAGTCAAGCAAAACTGCGCCGATGCCAAAAAGAAAGTCGAAGACAAAGAAAAAGAAATATCTGACATTGATGTAAAAATAAACAGAACTGTCACAACAAGTGCTGTTGGTACATCAGTTACTGGTTTTGTCATGACCGCAACGACAAAAATTAATGATCCTGAAGCATACAATAAATATACAGAAGAAAAAAGACGTCTGCAAGAAGAATTGAAACAACTCAAAGAAGCAAAAGATAAAGCATGTGATGAAGCTGATGAAGTTCTGGACGTTGCAGAAGCTGCTATTTATGTATATACCGGTTCTGACGGTTCAAAACTATATTTTCAGTATGATGGAGAAACGGCAAAATCAATCAACGGCGTTACACGCGGCTGTATTCCGCTGCCAATGAAACTGGCTGAAGGCCGAAGTTGCATTTTTTGCCCGCTGTTTCTGAAAATCTTTAATGCGGCGCAGAGAATGACCAGCGGTTCTTATGCCGCATTATCCAAAGCTTTTGCCAACGTGCTTTTGGTTGGATTTGCCTTGTGGGTTGCCTTTTCTTTGCTCGGCAAAGTTTCTTCCTTTACCAAAATGGATGCGCCGAAATACATTACCGAGCTTTTGACACAGGCATTTAAAGTTCTGGTTGCCTTTTTGCTGTTGAGAGACGCAACTGCCATTTACGGTTATGTATTGGGACCATTGTTGAAAGCAGGTATGGAATTTGGCATGACTCTGCTTTCGGCAGGAGAAAACTCTTATCTTCAGGCTTGTGACACTTCGTCAGAATTAAGCGGTCTGAGCAGCGGGCTGCTGCCAGGGTATCTGTATACACAGTTGGAATGTTTCATCAAAGCGGTTCAGGCCGAACTGGCCGTTCCGCAGGCAATCGGTTCCTCGCTGATGTGCGTTGCCCGGAATGCCGGCGCTATTGACATGGGCGCTCTGACGACTGTTACAAGTTTTAAATTCCCTGACCTTTCCATGATTTTTGAAGGTTTAATCATTTGGGTCTTTGCATGGCTGCTGTCGCTGGCTTTTGCCTTTTATCTGGTTGACGCAACCGTACGGTTGGGTATTGTCGGTGCCTTGATGCCGTTCCTGATTGCCAGCTGGCCGTTTAAAGTTACTTCCAAATACACGACACAAGGCTTTACGATGTTTATGAATACTTTCTTTACTTATGTGTTCATGGGGCTGGTCGTCAGCATTAACATTCAGTTAATGAGCGAATCAATGTCCGGCGTTTCGGGTGGCATGAAAGCGGTTGTCAATGCATTAAATTCAAATGAAGTTACCACTCTTAAAAATCTGCTGGACATCGGTTTTGCAGGCTTTCTCATTCTGATTGCCAGCTGTATTTTCGGATTTAAGCTGACCAGTCAGGCAACCGAACTGGCCGGAAGCATGGCCGGCGGCGGTGGCGGCAGCTCAATTGCTCCGGAAATCGGCGGCATGGGTTATAATGTTGCCAAAGCGGCGACGCTCGGAACCGGCAAAATGGCATGGCAGGGGACAAAACTGGTTGGCAATGCGACCGGAGTTACGCCGAAGCTGCGGCAGGCTCGAGACAAAGCCGTTTCAGCTTTGGGAAAAGTTTTCAGTTTCGGACGGTCAGGCGGCGGCAAGAGCAGTGCTCCCGTATCACGGCTTCGCGGTTCGGACGCTCCGGCGCCGGCCCCCTCCTCTTCTTCGTCAGGAGGCGCTTCTCCGGTAACGGCCGAGCAGACCCGTCAGGCCGAAAGAGTCGAAAATGCCGCACCGCGGCCGACGGCACCGGCTACACCGGTAACGGCTGCTAATACGGCCAAACCGAATCAGGCCGGAGCGGAAGGAACTGCGCCGACAAGTCCGGAAGCAGTAAGAGAGCGGCAGATTGACCAGTTCAACCGCAAACAGGCCGCAGGATTGGATCTTGCCAATAACTCCGAAATTTACAAACAAGTGTCCGAGCGATGCGGACAGGCGACGGCCAACCGTGACGCAGCAGCTCAACGCGCCCGCAATTTTGAAGCTCAGGCAAAAGAGGAAAAAGACAAAGCAACTGCTTTGCGGCAAAAAGCCCAAAGTATGGCTGACGGTGCCGAAAAAGACGCGGTAATGCGGCAGGCAGGCTCTTCCGACCAAAAGGCTAACGAATTTACGGCTCAGGCTGCCGAAGAAAGAAAAAATGAAAAAGAAAATGATGCCATCGTTCAGGAAACCCTGAAAAAAATGGACGAGATGCAGAAAGAAAGAGAACAGAGCATATCGGATAAGGAAATTGACAGCATTATGAAACAGAAATACGGCAACAATTACCGTACAGAACAAAGCGCCAATATTAACGGATGGGACTTTAAATAAGTTTTAGGACTAAGACGATGTTTAAGGACGTGAACATAAAACAGATTTTAAAAGTGATGCTGGTTGTTCTTTTTGCGGCATTCATGCTCACGGCCTGCGATTCTCCTAAAGAGGGCAAAACATCTCTGAATGCAGACAAGCGTGCGGCTTTATCCGTAAAAGACGACAGCGGACAACAAGAACTGGCTAATCAACACAGAGAATGCTGGCAGACCGGAATAATCGACTTGCTTTATGAGAATATGGGCAAAGTCGCCATGGGCATGTATGCCAAAATTACCGACGGTGCATTGCCTTTGATGATGATTGCTTTTGCGCTCTGGACAATTTTCCGCCTGTTAAAGTTTGTCGGTTCGTTTACGGAAGATTCTCCGGCCGAAATATGGAATGAAATTGTGCGAAAATTGTTTGTCTGCCTGATTTGCGGGTTAATCGCCTCTTCAACGACGCAGATTTTGTGGCTGCTGAATACGGTTGTTTTCCCGATTTACTACGCATTTTTGGAACTCGGCGCGGCAATTTTGAACAGTACAGGCGACGGAAGCAACTTCAAGGTCAACAACGGCGTTGTCATCAAGTTCTTTCAGGAACTGATAACGCCGAGCCAGCCGGTAATGTGCACGGCACCGGCTCTTGGCCAAGCATCAATAGAAAGCCTGTCTTTCCCTGACGGACCGAGAACCATGATGAATTGTATGATTTGTGCCGTTAATGAGCGTCTGACACTGGGGTTCTACCTTTCGTTCAAAGTTATGGCCGCACCTGGATTTATGCCGTTAATAACCGGCCTGTTTATCCTACTGTGCTTTACATTCGTCAAGCTCGGATTTGTCTTCTATCTGGTTGACAGCATTTTCCGCTTTACAATGATGGCGGTCATATTGCCGATTCTGGTCATGTCTTACGCTTTTAAGCAGACGTCAAGCTGGGCAAAAAATGGTTTTCTGACCATTATAAATTCGGCCGCACTGATGATGTTTATGGCGGTTATGATGTCAATGGCTTTGCTGGCTATGGAGCAGATTATCAGTGACAACTCCGACATTTTCGACAAAAGCGTTACCAAAGATTCTTTTGCCGAGTTCAGTATTCCGTTTATGTGCATCATGCTGATTGCTTTTCTGATAGTTTCCAGCGTCAACATAGCCCAACAGGTAACAGACAGTCTGGTCGGCGGAAATTCCGACTCCGCTTTCCAGAAACGCGCCGGCAAACTGGCCGCCGAGATTTTCTGGGGCGCCTTGAGCATTGTCACGTTTGGCGGGGCCAGAAAGATACGCGACGCATGGAAAATACTCAAAGGCAGCAAGTAGTTAATTTGCCAAAAATTAAGGACCAAAACGATGAAACGGTTAACCGACATATTAAACATCAGCAAACTTATGAAGACAGGCGTTTTCATAATGTTGTTGTGCTTTTTGTTCCCGGCCGCCGTTTTTGCCGGTGGAGCTTGTGGCGCCAATAATCCTGACGGATGTCCGGAAGGGCAGAAATGTTATAAGATAAGATACGATATAACTATTACCCGTGGCGGCATGGCTCCAGACATGACCGTACATGATAACTCTGTTTTTGAATGTCATACGGACAAGGAAATTGAAAAATTAAGAAATCCCGGTTTTTTCTCCAGAGTTAAAGCTCTTTCCATTGAAGAAGTTGAGGGCAGCAAAGGAGAAAAGAACACATATTCTGTTACCAGTATGGCCACCGGCGTCGGAAACCGAAGCACCGTTGATGAAGAAGGAAACATTGAATCCTACCTGACTTTGGCATACGGTTCAATCGAAATTGCCCAGTTTATTGCCAAATGCAATATCGCAAAGATGCAGGAACTCTATCAGGGGAAATGCTACTCCTGCGTGATTATCAAAACTCTGATGGAAACATTTTTAAACGCCTGCAGCAAAGCTTATGACATCACATCTGAAGCGGGCGTAAAACTGCTGGTGCTCGGCGCTTTGGTCTGGATGGCTTTCTTTGTGATGAAAAACGTTTCATCTTTGTCTAACATTGAGCCGGGCGCCATGATGAACACCCTAACCGTCTTTTTGTTTAAGGTTATGGTTGCATATATTCTGATTACTTCCGGACTGGGCGTATTAATCAAATATACGATAAACCCGCTGCTGACTGCCGGCGCTGACTTTGGTATCGCTTTTATGAGCGTAACCAGCGACATTTCCGGAGCTCCCGAACTGAACGCCAACTATGCCGTAACCGTTCCGACCATCTCCGCACCGGACGGCGGAGCCGCAACGGAAATCGTTTCTTCCGACGTAATGAACAGAATCATGTTCTTTGCCCAAAACCTGGATAAAAACGTTTCGACCAATTTGGTTATCGGCCACGCGATGACCTGCTGGTCTATGAATGGCGGCGCTTGGGACTTTTCTCTGTTCAAAATGGTCAACTTATGGCTTTGGTTCTGCGGCGCCTTAATTTGGTTTGTCGGGTTCATGCTGACGCTGGGCATCGGTTATTATCTGCTGGACATTTCTTTTAAGCTCGGTTTTGCCATAATGGCACTGCCGGTCGTTATCGGACTATGGCCGTTCAATGTTACCAAAGGGAAAGTGACCGCCGTCATCAGCATTATGCTTAAAGCAGCCGGAACTTTCGTGTTTCTTGCGCTGACGACGACATACGCTCTGGCAATGATTAATGTGGCTCTGAGGGACGTTCCGACACTGTTTGCAAAAATTGAAGCCGGTGATGCCATTTGGATTTCAAACACCTTTGATTTAACCGGACCTTATTTTCTGATTATTCTGTTTGTTTACCTGTATTCGATGAAGCTGATTTCATCAACGGTTTCTGATTACGTTGACAAATTCTTCAAAGACAGCGTTTTCGGCGGCGCCGATCCGATGCACGGCAAACTGACCCAAATGACCGACTTTGCCAAGCAGCAGGCCATGCGGCCGGTAAAATGGGCCGGTGGCAAAGCCTCCGATGCCGTAAAGAAACAGGTAACGGAAGGAGCAGCCAAAGCCGGAAAATTTGTCCGCGGCCTTTTCAAAGGCAAAGCCAACGGCGATCAGGAAAAAGACGACAAAGGCGGCGGCAATCCGGTAAGCGGCGGCGGAGCAGCCGTTAAAAACACCGGAAAAGGCGCCAAAGCGGCCGGAGCAACCATGGAACAATCCGGAAAAGGCGTTCAGGCTGCCGGCAAAGGCATGGAAGCGGGAGGAAAAGCGGCTCAAGCCGGCGGCAAAGGGTTGATGTCCGCAGGCAAGGGATTGTCGGCAACAGGTTTGGGCGCCATTGTCGGCGTGCCGATGATGATTGCAGGCGCCGCGGCATATGGTGCAGGCAAAGGCGCCGAAGTGGCCGGCAAAGTAACCCAAAAGGCCGGCAAGGCCATGCAGAAAGGCGGCAAAGCTATGAAAAAGATCGGCGAGAAAATGGAAAAAGCCGGCGAAAAGATGGAAAAAATGGGCAATAAGCTGAAATTCGGCGATGAAAAGGCTCCCGAACCGGAAAATAAAGACAATTCTTCCGAAGGAGAAAGCCCTAAACCTGAAGAACAAAACAAACCCGAGAAACCGGACAACGGCAACAAACCGGAAAACGGCAAGTAACAGGTGACCGAGATGATGAACTGTATTTTGACATATTTGAAAAGAATCACCTTTTGGGTAACGGTTGGATTGATTCCGTTTCTGTCGATAATTAACCTTTCGGCGGCAGCAACCGACTGTGGCGCAAACTGCGGCGTCGAGTGGCAGAAATGCCCGGAAGGAACTCGTACCGACATCTCTGCCGAATGCCTTAAGCAGCTGAACAGTTCATACAACAACTGCATCAACACAATGCCGGTTGCCGGAAATGTCGACCGCGTTCCTGAAGACCTGTGCCTGCGTAATCGTTCCAATCCCCGTCATAACGGCATGGACTATGCAGCCAACGGCGGGACGAACGTAACGGCAGCAGCCGATGGCAGGGTTATCGAAACAAACAACTGCTCTAAAGGCTATGGCCGAAAAATTGTTATTGAACACGAACGCAAAGACGGTAAAGGCTCCTCCTATGTTTCTCTGTATGCACACCTGTCAAAAATTTTGGTAAGCCAAGGACAAACTGTTAAGAAAGGCGACGTTATCGGTCAGGTCGGCGGAACATCTTGCAGCGGCAACAAAGGAGATACTCCATGGAAAGAATACGGCAATCACCTGCACTTTGAATTAAGAACGTCTAACGGGGGAACGGTTATTAACCCGATGTGTGACGAAATTCAATCCCTGTGTGGAAAATGTTACACCGAATTTAACCCCAATCAGTGCCGGATTGAATGTAAAGTGAATCCGGAAGATCCGATGTGCAAATCGTCCGGCAAATCAGACTTCAGTTTTGACTGGAGCACTTACAACGCGCCCCAATTTGTACCGGCAAACGACTTCAGCAGCCAAAATGCCGTTGTCGGCTCCTCGGCTTATACATCTTACGGTGATTCTAAAAACGATGCCGAGTGCAACATCGACTCATACAGAAATTCTTTCAACAGCTGTATCTTTTGTGACCTGTTCAGGGTATTGTTCAATACTGCAAGTTCAATTGCCAAGGCTTCTTATACTTCTCTGGCCGGCGCCATGGTTACGCTGGTTATTATCGGAATGGCTTTGTGGCTGGCTATGACGATTCTGAAATTTATTTCGGCTTTTGACGTCAAAGAGCCTCGCATACTGGTCAAAACCATTTTCAATCAGGCTTTTGTCGTCTTTGTGGTCGTGGTCATTCTGCGTTCGGACATTCAGGAATTTATCGACCTGATTGTAACGCCGGTTTTCAATACCGGCATGGCTCTGGCGCAACTGGTAACGTCCGGGCAGACGGGACAGACCTGCACTGGCTTTACCCAGGTTATGGAAGACGGCGGCATCCCATCGTCTATCGGTAACAATATTCTTTGTACCATTCAGAGCATTCAAGGCAAAATTCTTGATATCATGACATTAGGTTCAACCTCTCTTTGCGTGGCCTTTTTCAAAGAATCATATTGGAAATTATGGTTTCTGCCGCATGTCGGTTATCTTTTGGTGGGCGTTATTCTGTGGCTTTCGGCTTTTCTGCTGATGGTTATTTATCCCTGGCTGCTGATCGATTCTATTTTGCAATTGAGCGTAGCATCGGCGCTGATTCCGGTAGCCATCGCTGCCTATGCTTTCCCGATTACGCGAAAAAAATACGTTACCAAAGTCTGGGAAACGTTTATGACAGCCATGTTTACATTCCTGTTCCTGTCGATTGTCATATTTATCATTACGACCGGCATTGAACAAATTATGAATGAGGTTATGACACCGGCTCTGAAACATGCAGGAACATCAGGAAAAGGTTTTGACATTATTATTGATGCCGTCAATGGTTTGGCCTGGTGGACGGTAAAATTCCTTGAACTGGTCTTCTGGATGCTGCTTGGCTGGGCCGTTTTGGATCAGGCCAAAGAATTTGCCAAATCATTCTCCAAAGGCGGTTTCAGCATTAAGCCAATCGGTTCGCCTTTCGGCGGCATGGTTAACAATGTGGCGACACAAGCGGCTCTCGGTACCGGCAAAAAGGTCTGGGGCGGAACCAAATGGGCCGGAAAACAGATGGGACAAGGCCTGCACGACATGGCGCATTCGGCAAAGGTCAACCGAATGGCCAACCGGGCAATGAACAGCGATGATGCCAAGACCAACGAAGACGGCAGCGTTACGGCAACCGTGCGCAACTGGTACGGCCGCAAAACGACCCGCACGGTTTCACGCGACGCTTCCGGCAACCTTGCCGTAACCAACCAGCGCTCCAGAATCAAAATGCTCGGCCGTCTCAGCCATGACCGGACGACAACCACCGACAAATATATGACGGTTAAGAACAAATACGGCAAAGACGGCAAGCTTCTGCAGCAAACGATTAAAATCGACTCCGCAGCCTGCCGCAACATGACCAATCGCGACGGTTCGCTGAACATGGTTGCCGTCAACACCCTCCAACAGAACTCGACTTTGGGACAGGACATGGTCAACACGGCTATTTTGCAACAGGCTCTGAAAGAAAGAATGCCCAACTCGGAACTGGCCGATATGGACACTTCCTTTGCGGCTCGCGAAATTGTCAGGGGCGACGACGGTTCTTTCACAATTAAACAGACCAACGCCGACGGCACAACGACCAATTTCAGCATGAATATCAGCAATGGCCGGATAATGACATCGGTTGAAAGAATCAGCAAAAGCGGTTCTGCCGTCAAATACAGTTCCGACGGCATTATCAACAAGCGCTCAACTTATACCTATACGGACGGAAAAATAGACACGGCGACAGTCAAAAACAAATATGCGTTTGCCGATTATTATACAAAATATGACAGCAAGCCGATGGACTCCAACGGCCGCCTGTCCGCGTCAATTCCGCAGGACAAAATCATGTTCGGGCAGGACGACCTCGACCTGATGGCCGAGCAGATAGCCGTTTACGGACAGCCGAATTCGATGAAAGAATTTTCCAAGTAATTTCCGGAAACAAACGCTGACATCCGACACAAAAGGAATCCGAAAAACCGGGTTTCTTTTGTGCATATTTGTACACAAATTGTCTTTTTTTGTACTATTTTCTTGATTAATAAGCCGCTTGTATTTATTATTTGCTTAACATTAAATCTTGTTCTTTACAGCAAAAGGATAAACATACTATGGAAGAAATTATTTTCCCGAACCAAATAAGAATGTTTAGAAGACTGCGCGGCCGTTCCATGCAGGAACTGGCGGATCATCTGGGAGTCAGCCTTTCTGCCATCTCCAAAATCGAAAAAGGCTATCGTCGCGTCGATCAGGAACAGCTGGTACGCGTTGCCGAATTTCTGGACTGCCCGCTGCAGGAACTGTTTGTCAACGAACAAAATTCGCAGCAGGAAATCGTCCAGTCGTGGCGCCGCGAACAGGAAAGAAGAAACAAGATTAACGAGAAAAGCGGCCTGAAAACGCTGGGTGCCGGTCTGCGCCAAATCAGAAACGAAAAAAACCTGACCCTGATTGAAGTTGCCGAGAGCGCCGATATGACCCTTTCCGTTTATCATCGTATCGAAATGGGACAGAGGGAAGTTTCGGACAAGGAATTTAAAAACATTGCCAAAGCGCTGGAGATGACTGCTGAGGAGCTGAAAGAAGAAATCAAGAGTCTGGAAGACAAAGGCATGCTTGAAGAAATTATTCAGCGCAACGATGCCAAATACAAATTGCTGTCTACCCCGCGCGGCGCCATTTCCGCCTTTACCAACGCCGTCAACAACAGTCAGGACAACATCAAGATTTCCGTTTACGGAACGGCAGGCAAAGACGGCAACGTGATTATCGACTTTGACGAAGAAACCAAGAAAGTTCAGCGTCCGGTTAAACTTTTCAGCAAGAAAGATGCTTATGCCGTCAATCTTTGCACCAGGCGTCTGGGAACGCTGTTACCGACCCGTTCGATATTGTTTGTCGATCCGCAGGACGTTGTCAGCGTCGGCGATATCGCCCTGTATTTCGTCGATGAAAAAGAAGCTAAAATACTGAGCATCCGCGAAGACGAAAACGGACAGCTTTACGGTCTGCGCTGGAACCCGGACGAAAGAATAGAAATCGGCAACGACGATTTGAGCAAAATTCATAAAGTTGTCGCCATTGAGCTTTAGTTTCAAACTCCGCCTGACCGGCGGAGTTTTTTTTATTCCCGCCGCTTTTGTTAACCTGAAATTTACGACATAGAGCCTAAAATCGGTAATATGGATGAATTTTAAATAAAAGTTAGCAAGAGTCGGACAAAACAGGTGGTTGACACTTATTCAAAAGGCGCGGACAGCCGCAAGCTGTATAAGAAAAATCATGGCGACGGGGAAGACCCCATCATCATAGCTCAGCGCTTTTTAAATATTTTCCGCCAGTTGCATATTTTCAGCACCGAAAGAAAAGAGGCTTTTAACAAAATGATTTTGGAACAGCCTCCGGAAATCAGGGGCATGTTCGGTTCTCTGCCGGGCGGTTCGGTTTTACAGGAATATGTCGACGAACTTGAGCAAAGCGCCGGCGTTGCACGCGACCATTCGGGTGAGTTTCAAACCGCCTCGGCCACACCCGAGCTTAATGACGAAATATCCAGAGCCAAAATTTTGGCAACTGCACTCGCCGAAGCGCAAATTCAGGCAAACGCCAAGTTGCAAAACAGCATTCCTCAGGCACAGGCACAGCCGCAACCGGCAGCAGCTGCACCGCAACCTGCGGCACCCACTTATGCCGGACCGGCAAAAATCGTTGCCGACGCATCTTTTGCCAAAGAGATTGCCGCAGCATTTTCTCAGGCACTGAAATTCAGCGAAGAACGAAGCCAGACCGGAAACAAACAACTGGCGGCCGCCGTAATTGCCTCGCAGGAGAAAATGGCCAAAATCTTTGCTGAAAAGAGCAGCAACAGCGAACTGACGTCGGCTCTGATTGCGACACAGGAAAAAATGGCGCAGGCATTGGCGGAAAATGCGGCAGCCATAAAGAACATGCCGGTAAAATCGCTTGGCTCAGGCAAAGAAACCTCGTTCTCTTCACCGGACGGCAGCAGGGAAATTCTGGACGCCATAAGGGAATCGCAGGATCGTATGGCGCAGATGATTATGCAGCATAATACCATGGCAGCCAGCAACAGCAGCAACACCAATGCAAACAACATTCAGATTAATGCAACACCGATGCCGCCGATGGAGGACATCGTCAAAGGCATTGTCAAAGCACAGTCCGAACTGTTTCGAGAAATGTCCGAAACCCAAACCAAAGAGCTTTCGGCGATCATTTCAGTGGCACTGAAAGAAAGCCAGCAGCTTTCGACGCAAACAATTGTCGAAGCCATGGAGCGGATGCAGAAAGAGAATCAAAAGTTCTTTGAACAGCAAACAAAAAATGCTCCGAAAGTTGCGGTACAACCGGTATATATCCAACCGGAAAAGGACAAAGCTCCGCGGCCAATTCCGGTCAGTCCGGCGGAACAGGAAGACTTTCAGATTCCCGAAGTCAATCCGGGTACAGAAAACGACGAGTTAAACGAGCTTTTTTCGGACGAGAACAATGCCGCGGAAGATGAAGAAGAACTTCCGAAAAAAAAGAAAAAAAAGAAGAAGAAAAAAAATAAAAACAAAGACTCTGGTACTGAAACCAACGGGTTGGACTTCTCTTTGTTCGACGATGGCGTACAGGCCGCAGCTAAACTTAAAGACGGGATAAAAGACGGGCTGTCGTCGCTGGCTTCTTCATTATTCAAAAAAGACGAGGAAAACGAAAACATCGGTTTGCCTGACATTGACGCAGATATGCCGCTTTCCGAGACGCCGACAGAGTTCCCCAATACAGAAACGCCGGCAGAATCGCCTGCGGAAAGCGCAGAGCCGGTTGCCGAGGATGCTGAATGGATCTGGGAAGAAGTTCCGGCCGAAGAAACGACAACTGCGGAAACGGAAAATGCGGCTGCGGAAAACGCAGAGCCGGTTGCCGAGGATGCTGAATGGATCTGGGAAGAAGTTCCGGCCGAAGAAACGACAACTGCGGAAACGGAAAATGCGGCTGCGGAAAACGCAGAGCCGGTTGCCGAGGATGCTGAATGGATCTGGGAAGAAGTTCCGGCCGAA